>ERZ833608.1035-NODE-1035-length-19854-cov-5.303551_pt1 | contig 19854 bp, 11 predicted proteins | sample MGYA00519694_ERZ833608 | MGnify/ENA primary metagenome ERZ833608 (study PRJEB31850, sample SAMEA3708742) | human gut metagenome | biome: human gut; feature: human-associated habitat; material: faeces | place: China | collected 2014 ... | reverse complement strand
AAAGAACCTCTCGCCATCCACCTCAATCAGCTGTTTCTTGTAGATCTTCGACCTCGTGATACCGACGTACTCCAAACCCTCCTTCTCCGCAAGTCCCCTCGCATACTCGTCAAGCGCTGCCGAGTCACCCTCGATGCGCGCCGCAAGCCACACGGGAACCTGAGAGAACCGGAACACCGGCTTACCCTTCTTTTTGGCCTCATAGATAAAGAAGTACGCAAACTGCTGGCTCGAAAAACCACCGTATTGCTTGGCGTCGAGCCCCTGCTTGGTCGACAACTCAAGCTTTGCGCCCATCTTGGGATCACGCGGCGAGTAAATCGTTGCCTTCCAGAATGCACCCGTATCCTCCTGAGGCATCCTCGAGATGTAGCACTGGCGATAGTTGAGCGCGCGGCGAATGCCCTCGACCTCCGCTGCTGCGTTCCAGCCGTCCGGAAGATACTTTCCCCTATAACGTTTGACCTCGTCGTCCTCGGCCCAGGCATCGTCAAAGACCTCACCCGTCTCGGGGTCAAAACCCGCAGTCATAAAGCTATTGACGACAAATCCGGCAGATCCAGGCATGCGATGGGTTTTCTTAAACAGCTCGGACTGCTCGCGCACGTATTTCTTAATCACATGCGAGTAGCCGATGGGGTTCTCGTACATACCGGGATGGCGCATCTGAATAAACAGCCCCAAACGGCATGCCAGATAGGCATCATGCGCATGATGGAAATCGTTGGCTTCGCGGCATTTGACTAAGCCGGCCGCCTCACGAAGGTTGTGCGATACGCTCGCCTTAACAGGAACGATCTTAGTTCCCTCTTCGGCATAACGTGCCTCAAGCAACGCCTGCGCCATCTTAACCATCTGGCTCGTCTCCACGAGCTGGCGCGCGACAAAGCCCTTCATGGCGTTCTCGTTTATGGAAGGGCGCAGCAGGTTGCGATACTTTTTATCGCCAATGAGCTTCGCTTGGTGCAGTTGCTTCCACGTTTCGCCCATCTTCCAGCGAATACCCTTATCGATCAAAAGCTGGTCGGTCTTGTGCTGGTTCTCCTCGCGGTACACCAGCACCTTATTCTCCAGACTGTCATCCTTGATGTAGGCACGCGGAATGATATGGTCGACCTCGTACTCACCCGAGCCCGCCATGAGCTTGTTAAGGTCGATAGAGCGGCCAGAATACAGGCATTTTCCGTTCTGCATTAAATAGAGAGTCAGGCGCTCGTCAAGATCAACGTTTGCCGCCTTGAGCTCCTTGAAATCGTCCATAACAGCCAGGTCGCCGCCCTCGGCCTTAAACGCCTTGAGAGCGTCCTCGATGGCGTCCCAGCGCTTCGTAGTCCGCTTGCCCTTTTTCTTTTCGTCCTCGTCGCGAGTCACCTCAACAAAAACGTTAGCCGGCGCGTGCCCCGCAATCTTTGCGATTTCGTCAACAATGCGAATCGCTTGATTCAGGCTGCGACGAATCGCCGGAGATCCGGGGAGCTCATTTACGCCTAGAGACTTCTCATGCTCGGCGTAGTACCTGCGATTGTGTTCATCCGCTTTTTCCTGGAAGCCCAGCGTGTTGTCGTGGAGAATCTCCATCATCACCATGGTCTCGCCCAAGCAACGCTCGGAACTGGGGTTTCCCTCTCGCAGCACGTCCATGATGCTCATAGAGCGACCGGCTTGCGTATCAATCCTAATACCCGTCAGGAACTTCTCCGACAGACGTCCCCAGCCGGTCAGTCGCTTTTTGCAAATCTTCTTAATCTGCTCGGCATCGAGCATTCCGTTGCCACTGGGACCGAACTCATCCTGCAGTTTTTCCTTAAGAATCGAGCGGTCCTCGAACAACGTGTTCCAAAGAATGATCTTCTCGATAATTGGATACTCGGCGCGGCTCAACTCGTCCACGCCAAAGATGTCCTTGGCAAAGAAGATGTACGAGCCCATCTTCGATTCAAGACCGCTCTCACCCTGGCCGCCGCGGACAACCGGATTTGTCGCGTCGCCCTCTTTTACAAGCCAGTCGGCAATCATCTTGTAGGTAACGCGACGCTTTTTATGGAAAAGCTCATGGACAATGCCCTCACGCTGCGCGGCATCCAAGCGTTGCCAATCGTCACCATCTTCAGACCAGCGAACGCCATTGAGTTCATTTAGAACGCAGAACTCCTCATAGAGCAGGGACTGCTTGGGAAGCACCTTCTCGCCAGCAAGATACGTGCAGTCACCTGTCATGCGCAGGATAAAGTTCTCGGCGCTCTTATTCTTATCGATCACGGTATCCCAGTTCCAAGGCGTGATCGTCGCATCTTCCATACCGGGCTTGCGCTCGGACCACTGGAATCGATGCCTGCCATGTTTGTCCTGGGCAGCATTTTTAGGCGTCAGCGGTCCCACATAGTACGGGATTCGGAACGTGACCAGACTCTCGATCTTCGCAGCCTCGTCCTTAAGGAACGGATAAAAACGGCCCTGGCTTTTCAGAATAGCCCGCAGCTCCTCGAGATGCAGCTGGTAGTAGATAGCACCGTTATCACTCGTCTTAAGGCGGCGCAAAAAGCGTTGCTTGTCGAATGCGTCCATCATGGCGACATAGCGCTCATCCGTCTCCGCGCCCGTTCCCGTAAAGAGTTTCTTTACGGATTTAGCGAAGTCATCATAGGACAATTTATGCAGGTCATATGCTGTGTAGCCCTGCGCCTTAGAGGCATCGTAGCCGCGCGAGGGGTCATAGCTATTCGAATCGTGATAGGTTGCGCCGCGGAAGAAAGACTCATATGAGCCGGGAGCATATTCGCGGACCAAGAGCTTAAGCAGAGCAAGGTCTTCTGCGTATTGCTCGTATTTCTTGATCATGTTGATCGAAATAGTTTGGCCTTCTGCATATGACAAAAGCCCCTGCAAAACATAAGCAGAATATACACCGCAGACAGACTCAAGAAGCTCGACGCAATCGTCGGGACACGCAGCTTGCAGTGTCTCGAGTTTCTCGTCGTCAGAAAGCGCGAGCTTAGTTGCCTCGCACTCAAACTCGCCAAACACATCTTTGAACTCGCACTGAAGACCGACGACAGCGTTCGACAAAGCCTTCACCAGCTTTTTATTCGCAGCAGCGTCCAAAGTGTCTACTTTTACAAGAGCCTGAATATCTTTCGCCTTTTGCGAGCGAGAAGATTGCTCGTCAGCCAAGATCTTCGCTACATAGAGTTCATTAAGTTTCACGAACTCATATTCCCTCGATTCGCACCATGTCTTCAGAGCACCATTGAGATTCTTAAGGGCATCAGATGTCTTTGCTGTCTTTGCCGTCAGCTTCTCTCCCTGGCGCAAAAAGTTACCGCGATGCTTAACGATGTTATGAATCGCAAGGTACACCAAGCGGAGATCTGCCTGCTCATCGGTGTCCATAAGGTAAGTGCGAAGATGGTAGATGGTTGGGAAACGATCGTAGTAATCGGCCTTCGTAAAGTCCTTGGTAAAGATCGGGTCGCCTTTGATGGTTCGCGACTGGTTGAGCCGCATGAAAAAGCCCGGATCAACTTCGTTCATTGCGGGCTCAAACAGTTTTTGCAGTAGATCCAAGCGCCAACGACGCCGCACATAGCGACGACGCTGACCGCGATGGACACGAGCCTCAGAAGCCGGCTGTGCGGCATCGAACAGACGACTGCCCCAGGTAGGCTGCTTCTTAAAATGCAGGAGCTTGCCATGCTCGTCCGCAACCGCCCAACCCACGGAGTTGGTGCCCATGTCTAGGCCGATACTGTACTCACCCGAGTAGTTTCTTAGATTCATATAGACCAGCCCTTTCGCGCTGTGCTACAGTTGCCTTGTCGATTACCAGTTACATCGACACTGCGAGTCAAAATACGGCTATGCCAAAAATGCCTTCTTCGGAGGGCGTCCCGTAGGGGACAATTTGACTTGCCAGAGGGGTTCCGTTTGGAACCCCTCTTTTTTTGATACTACTACCGCGAGCGGACACTTTTTAATAGCTATCGGCAAACGCAATGTTGTTCAGCGCCAACGCTCCGAGCAGGGGCATTTAATGAAGTGCCCGGCACTTCCCCGCAACACAAAAACGGGGCAGCCCGCACTTCTGCGGACTGCCCCGTTCCTCTAACTATCGCATCGCAGCGCCAACCGGCTGTGCTTCCCTACTTCCCAAAGATCGCAGCGAACAAGCCCTTGCGTTTGGGCTTCTCCTCTCGGTAAGAACCCTCCGCCACCGCTGCCACCTGACGCGGTTGCTCACCGCCTCCGCGGCGTACGATCTGGTATAGGAACGGCGATTTAACGTATTTGACCTCGATGGGCGTGGCGTGCACGGTGCTTTCGCTCGACAGGATCACGTTGGGATTGAGCGGCGCCACCACATGACTCTCGCGCCTGTCGCTAAACACCACCGCCGCCGCGCGACCCGTCTGCCCGTTCACGGCGATGCGCACCTGCTCGCCATCGTGGCTATCCGACGCCGGGCGATCGACAAAGTAGACCGGTACCATCACCAGGCCGTCCTTATGCTTGCGGGCCTTGCGCGCCCAGGCGCGGATGCTCTTTTTATTGAGCCCCAGGGTCGCCTCGGCATCGTTGCCTGCAACGTCGAGCGCCAGCTTATCAATAACCACCTGGTCCTTGGTGGACGCATCGACGGAAACGACGCGGAAGTCGCCTTCCTGCATAGCGGGATCGAACGGCCCCACCTTGCCAAAGTCCCACGGCTCCAATATGCCCATAAGGCGAACATCCAGGTAGTTGGCTCTGGGATATGCCCAGTCGAGCACCTCGTAGTACACCAGGGTCTCCTTACTCAGGCCCTTGCCCGGGAAGGACGCCATCATGCGCAGGTCCGCCAGCGCCATGGGGAAATAGAAGAGCATCATGTCGTTTTGGATTGCGTCTTCCACGTCGTGCCCGGCAAAGGCGTCGGGGTACTGGCGCACCAGCTGCAGCGCGTTGGCACGCGCCTGCTGCGGCGTTATCTCACAGGGGACACCCTGTTCGGGAACATATTCGGCGCCCACGCCCATGGTCAGGCGCTTACTAAACGTGCCGGGCTTGAGCAGGTCGGCCACGCCAATCTTGTTGCCGCACGACGGGCACTCAAACACGCGTTGGGTCGACTCGCCCTCAAAGGACGCACCACAGAAGGGACAGGGAATGCTCACATGCGTCGCCTCTTGGAACTCCTGCGCCGTTCCGCGATCTTCCCACAGCAGATGCTCCAGAACCGACTGATTGCGCCAGTGTGAATTGAAGAAATACCAGTCCGGGTCCTCTGGGCGCTCGAGCCGCGAGACGTGCGTGAGCTTAAGCAGCCCGTCAACCACCGTCAGCGGCGTATGACGGATACCCAGGGCGCTCTTGGGCTCCCCGGCGTCCGCTTGCCACGGAATAACCGTTTCGCAATAGGCGCACTCAAAGCTGCGCTTTGCCTGGTGCGAATACATGGGGCCGCCGCAGTTTTGGCATTTAATGGCAAACATCTCGTCCATGGAAACGTCCTCCTTTGCACAGGGCTGTCGACATTAAGTATGTCGAGCAAATCGGCGCGTGCCCATACCCATGTGGCCCAAAATGGAGCACTCGGTCGAACGGGAAGGCGCAGTGAACTCAAAGGCGCGTGGGCAGTCGTCCCCCTCTGCCTCGCGCCCGTTAGCGCCGGCAGACCATTGCTGCATTTTCTGAGCATCGGTACACGTTGCGTCTGTGCGAGCTACACTATCCCCTTAATAAGAATGCGAGGAGATACGCCATGCTATTTGTAAATCGGCTGGTACATACGCTTGTTCCCGGCAGCGAAAGCGAGCCGGTCGATACCTCCCACCGCACCAACGCGGGCTTTGCCGCAAGCCTCATCTGCATTGGCCTCAACATCACGCTGTGCCTGGCCAAGGGCATAGCTGGTCTGCTCGCGGGCTCCGTCTCGCTTATCGCCGACGCCTTCAACAACCTTTCCGACGCCTCGAGCAACATCGTGAGCCTGCTCGGATTCCGCCTTGCCAGCCGCCCGGCCGACGAGGGGCACCCCTATGGCCACGGCCGCTACGAGTACCTCGCCGGCTTGTTTGTCGCCGTCCTCGTTTGCGCCGTCGGCATCAACCTGATCCTGGAGTCGACCACCAAGATCATCAAGCCCTCCCCCACCGCGTATTCGGCGCTCTCCATGGCCGCCCTTGTCCTGTCCATGCTCGTCAAGTTTTGGATGGCGGCGTTCAACCGCACGCTGGGCAACCGCATCGATTCCGAGACGCTTATCGCCACGGCGCAGGATTCCAAAAACGACGTCATTACCTCAGCCTCGGTCCTGGCCGCAGCGCTTATTTCGCAGACGACCGGCTTTGACCTCGATGGCTGGGCAGGCCTGGGTGTGGGTATCTTCATCTGCATCAGCGGCATGGGCCTGGTGCGCGACGCCATCAGCCCGCTGTTGGGGCAAGCTCCCGACCCCAAACTCGTCCAGGCAATCCGCGACAAGATCATGTCGTATCCGCAGGTCCTAGGCACGCACGACCTCATGGTGCACGACTACGGCCCCGGCCGCCAGTTTGCAAGCGCACACGTGGAAATGCCCGGCGAGGGCGATGCGTTTGAACATCACGAGATCCTGGACACCATCGAGCACGATATCAAACGGCAGATGGGCATCGGTATCACGCTGCACTGCGACCCCATCGCCACCACCGGCGACGACCTGCGCGGCTGGGTCAAGCGCGGCATCATGCAGATCGATCCCGCGCTCTCCATTCACGACCTGCACGAGCACGACGGGTTCGTTTCGTTTGACCTGGTGCGTCCCGACGGCTTTGACATATCCGACGAGGAGCTGCTGGAGCTCGTCACGCGCATCGTGCACGAGCGCCGGCCCGATGCCTCGTGCGTCGTCACATTTGACTCGGGCTTCAGCTCGCCCGACCGTCCGGCCGAGCAGCTGTAATCGACAGCAAAACGGGACGCAGGACCGCCGACCAACGCGCCTACGCGCCCGGTCACGCGATCCTGCGTCCCGTTTTTGTTTGCACTGCTAGGCTCTAGCCGCTCGACCGCTAGTTCCCCTGCGCGCCCGAAATGCCGTTTTGCAGGGCATCCCAGGCGTTCGTTGCCATATCGCCCAGGTTCTGTGCGGTATCGCCGAGATTCTGAGCCGTGCCACCCAACTCTTGGGCCTTATCTCCAAGCTCCTGGGCCTTGTTGCTCAGGTCCTCCAGTGTGTTAGAGCTCGAGCTGTCCGCGGTGCCTTGATCACCGGACGCATTGCCCGACGAGCTGTCCTTGCGCGTGAGCTGAATCTCGAGGTTACCGTTGTCGTTATAGTAGGCAGACGTCACGACCCAGTTGGCGTCGACAACAGGTGTTGAGCCGTCATCGGTCAGGATCACGGCGTTCGAAAGATCGGCTCCGCGCGACTTGAGGAGCTTCTTGGCGTTAGACCAGTACTGACCCGGGATATCGCTCAGGTCGACGGTGCCGGACTGGGTAGTCTCGGTCTGCTCGGCCGTGGTATCAGTCGTGGCGCCCCGCTTGTTGAGCATGCCCGACACAATGGCGAACACAACCGACAGGGCAAAGAAGATCGCCAGCACGATCAGGATTTTCTTGATCACGCTCGACGAACGCGAGGGCTTCTTCTCCTCGTCCTCGCCATATTGGGGGATGGACTTGGGATACTCACGATACGGCTCGCGCGCATATCGATCGCGCGACTCGTAGCGCGGCTGTGCCGTGCGCGGCATATATGTCGTCTGCTGAGGTTGCGGAATGGGATTTTGCAGCAGGTCATCATAAGGGTCTGCCGCCGCGTTGCCGTAGGGGCTCTGCGACGAGGCACCATACGGGTCCTGCGCCGCGTTTCCGTAATTCACAACGCGCGTGGGATCAGCCGACGTCTGCGTCGTATCGGGGGCAGCGTAGCCGGGATTCGGCACGACGCGGGTCTCATCGGCGCCATTGCCCGTCCGCGGGGAGCCGTAGCCACCCATTACGGTCGTCTTATCCTGGTCCATGCAACGATTCCTTTCCGTCGCCCGTAAGCATCAAGTTATCCATGCATTCTACCCGCGCAAAAGCCTATGATGGGCAAAGCCGCCGGTATCTACAAGACATGCGCGGTCGACGGTCACAAGCGAATCGAGGAACGTCATGGCAAAAAGCAAGCTCATCAAAGACACAACGCGCGCCGAGCGTGAGGAGATCATCAAGCTAGCGCTCGCTGGCTGCGGCAACGGCAGCTGCGATAACTGTGGAAGCTGCAGCTTGGGAGCAGGCGATCCATATGGCACCTACCAGCCCTACATTGACGGCGAGATGGAAATCGCCGATATCAACATGATGGTCGCCGAGCGCAACGCCAAACTCTTCGGCCTCCAGCGCGGCTAATGACCCCTTCTTGGGCTGTGCACCAAAAAATGCGCCCATCTACTACGTTTAACCCAAGGGTGCCAACCATAGCCATATTTGTATTAACAAAACCGCAGGTAAACGTCTTGCCGCATTGTTAAAAAACGCTCCATGGTCGGTCCAGCCCTGGCAAACGTAGTAGATGGGTGCTTTTCGTGGCGCGGCTGGCCCAGATAGCTTATTTCGGAGCCAATTTGCATCAAAAAGTCCCCGGCGGCGCTGCGTTTTGCGTCACCGGGGACTGTTCAGTTCACTTTCTGCAGTCTCGTCTTACTCGTTAATAATATACGTATAGCGAGGATACTCGGGGGTCACGTCCTGGCCACTGGAATAGCTCGAGTCAAAAGCATGTGCCACCAAATCGTGTGTACCCCATGCGTCGCAGTCAAATACACCGGTATCGAGCACAACAACATAACCTTTGCCGTCGTAGTAGAAATGATCCTCGGTAAAGTTGTCATCATCTTCGTAGCTATTGGTGTATGAAGAATACATATTACTTTTTGCCGTCTTAATCGCCTGTTTAGCCTCGCTCTTGAGGGTGTCAAACGAAAGCCCGTGCTGCGCAAGCGAATCCTCCAGCGATACCTGTTCGCCTGTCTTGAGGCTATAGTATGCCGACCTTGTCACCTGCTCCGAGCGATACGGAGGTTGATAGCTATCGGTGTAGGTTCGCACACAGGCGATATCGCCGTCAATCGAGACGATTTCAGCGTAATACATCGTGGTCACACGGTAGTTCTCATCATATGGTGTCGCCTGTTTGCTCGCATCAAGCGCATCAGCGACGAGCTGAATCATATCCTTGTTGAACTTGGCGACACCTACACCCTGGCCTTTTACCTGAGGATAGGTCCACGTAGCCGAAATCTGGCACGTAACGTCGGGATCAGGCGCGCCCTCGCCCACCGGCGCCGTAAAGCTGACATCCTGCGTGGCAGAAACGGCTTCGTAGCTCACCTGCGCGCTGTCATCGTCCTTCGACTTCAACTGCTCCAGCGTCGTGGCGACCGTGCCAATGGTGCTGTTAACCGAGCTCTCGTCGGCATACAAGGAACCAAAACCGCCCAAAGAGGCAGAACCGACTTCATTTGGGGCAACAAGGTCGGTCATGGCTTTGAATGACTTGCCGTCGTAGCCAATGAATTTAACTTGGTATTCGTGAGCAGAAGGACCACTTTCGCCAGAGAGATCGCTTTGCTTAATTGCTGTCCCATGGTCATACCACTGCGAAAAACCAATCTTGCCCTCGTATTCATCAAGCCAGACAGACACACATGCCTCCTGATGAGATACGTTTACCTCTGGCGTGTAGACCTTCTCAATCTCGCCATTCTTATACGCCCAGACCTCAAGATGCGCAGCGGCTGCGTTATCCCCACGGTCCACCGGTTCATCGGAATACTCAATCAGCAGCTCATCTTGACCATCGCCATCAAAGTCAATGAGCTTGGCGTAAGCAACACCCTGGGCTCCATACGCATATTCATCGAACCCGACAGCCTCGCCCTCGCCGTACTTTTTCTGATACTCGAGAATCTTGTCGGTGAACAGTTCATCTGCCGTCTTGACCGCCTCCTTGGCAGACGCCTTGGCCTCCTTCTTGGACTGCGTGAGCTCGACATTCTTGGGGGCGTCCGAACCTTCCTTGGTATAGTCGACCTTCATGGTGGTCGTGCTCTTCTTTTTGCCCTTGCCCGAGGTGATGGTCATCTGGTACTTCTGGTCGGGCAGTTCGCCAAAGTCCTCCATGGTAAAGCCGTCCTCGCCATCGACCTTAATGGTGTAGCTCTTACCCTTGCCGGACACCGGCGCCAGCTCGACGGTATAGCTCTTGAGCTTTTTACCCTTGCTGTTCTTGGGCAGCACTTTAGTCTCGCACGCGCAGACAACGTAGCCCTTGCCACCCGAGGTTACCTCGGACGACGCACCGATACGCGGCACAATCACGATAGCGGCGACAATGGCGACAACGGCAACACCGCCGATAACGGCAGCGACGATACGGCCCCTGTGCTTGGGTTTCTTTGGCTGCGGCGTCGGAACAAACGGCTGAGAGGCCTCGGCAGGCTCGGTCATAGGTTCCTCATAACGAGACTGCGCCTCCATATGAGCCGAGGCACCCTGAGGAGCTTGCTGTCCCGCAGAGGCGGTCGCCGGCGCATCCCCTACTGGAAACGCCACGGGTTCCGCTTGATCCTCGGCGGCGCTCACGCGAGCGCCGCAGCTCGTGCAAAACGTGGAGCCATCGGGTATCTGAGCTCCGCACTTGGTGCAATACATCGCATCTCCCGTCTCTCGTCGCAGCCGCAATGCGCCCGCGCAGTTCTTCCAACTACACCGTACGAGAGAAATCACGATTCTTGTTGCGCAACATTGCCGCCGCGTCCAAAACTATGCCGGTTTACTACGATAAATCGCCCGAACCTGAGCATGCTACTTTACAAGAAAACAAAACCGCAGGTAGACGAATCGGTCATTATCGGAAAATCCAGATATGGTCGAGATATACCGATTCATCGTAGTAAACCGGCATAGTTTTGGACAAACGACCCCATACGGATAGCCTCATTGACCCAACAGCCACAAAATGATCCGTTTTCCTCCGTCCCCTTGGGATCAAAAAGCCCCGCCGGGCCTTGGTAGGCGCGGCGGGGCGGGCAAGCGGCTATGAGCAGCAGGCTTAGAACAGGCCGGTGATATTGCCGTCGTTGTCGACGTCGATGTTCTCGGCCGCGGGAACCTTGGGCAGGCCAGGCATGGTCAGAACGTTGCCGGTCAGCGCGACCACAAAGTGGGCACCGGCGGAAACCTTGAGCTCGCGCACCGTGATGCGGAAGCCCTCGGGAGCGCCCAGCGCCTTGGCGTTGTCGCTAAAGCTGTACTGCGTCTTGGCCACGCACACCGGCAGGTTGCCAAAGCCGTTCTCACGCAGCTCGGCGAGCTGACGCTTGGCAGCCGGCGTAAAGTCAACGCCGTCGGCGCGGTAGACCTTGGTAGCAACGGCCTCGAGGGCGTCGGCCACATCGGCACCGTCCTCGTAGGCAAACTTGAGCTCGATCGGCTGCTCGATCAGGCGCATGACCTCATCGGCCAGGTCGAGCGCGCCCTCGCCACCCTTGGCCCAAACCTCGGACAGCTTAACGTTTACACCGAGCTTCTGGCACTCGGACTCGATGAGCTCGAGTTCGGCCTCGGTGTCCGTCGGGAAGCGGTTGATGGCAACCACGCAGGGCAGACCGTAGACATTCTGAATGTTGTCGACGTGGCGCAGCAGGTTGGGCATGCCGGCCTTGAGGGCCTCGAGGTTCTCCTCGTTGAGGTCGGCCTTGGCGACACCGCCGTTGTACTTAAGCGCGCGGGCAGTGGCGACGACCACGACGGCGCTGGGGCGAACGCCCGTCATGCGGCACTTGATGTCCAGGAATTTCTCGGCGCCCAGGTCGGCACCAAAGCCGGCCTCGGTAATGGCGACATCGCCAAAACGCATAGCCATACGCGTGGCCATGATGGAGTTGCAGCCGTGGGCGATATTGGCGAAGGGACCGCCGTGGACAAACGCGGGCGTACCCTCGAGCGTCTGCACCAGATTGGGCTTGAGCGCATCCTTGAGCAGTGCGGCCATAGCTCCCTGGGCCTTAAGGTCGCGTGCGCGGACGGGCTCGCCGGCATAGCTGTAGCCGACAACGATCTCGCCCAAGCGCTCCTTGAGGTCATTGATGCTCGTGGACAGGCACAGGATTGCCATGACCTCGGAGGCAACGGTGATATCGAAGCCGTCCTCGCGCGGCACTCCCTGGGCCTTGCCGCCAATGCCGTCGATAACATGGCGCAGCTGACGGTCGTTCATGTCGACGACGCGCTTCCAGGTGATGCGCTTAACGTCGATGCCGAGCTGGTTGCCCTGCTGAATATGGTTGTCGAGCATGGCTGCCAGCAGGTTGTTAGCGGCACCGATAGCGTGGAAGTCACCGGTAAAGTGCAGGTTGATGTCCTCCATGGGGATGACCTGCGCCCAGCCGCCGCCGGCGGCACCGCCCTTGACGCCAAAGACGGGACCGAGCGAAGGCTCACGCAGGGCCACAGCACTCTTGACGCCGCGACGGCGCAGGCCATCGGCCAGACCGATGGTCGTGGTGGTCTTACCCTCGCCAACAGGCGTGGGGTTGATGGCGGTCACGAGGACGAGCTTGGCCTGGTGATCAGTTGGCTCATTAAGCAGAGAGTAGTCGACCTTAGCCTTGTCGAAGCCGTACGGAATCAGGTGCTTTACGTCGACACCGGCGTTCTTGGCCACCTCGGTAATGGGCAGCGGTGTGACGGAACGTGCGATTTCGATGTCAGTAGGCATGGACGGTCCTTTCGTTACCGGATGAGAAAAAGACCAATTCAGCATAGCACGGGCGCGCAATAGTAAAGCACCCGCAACCGACAAACGACGATATGTTTATCCAATGCTCAGCGATAGCCTACAAACCCGTCCTAAACAGCCGGTTCAATTCCTAAGTGCTCAAAGGTGCGAAGCGTTGCCTGACGGCCCTGGGGCGTGCGAATCATCAAGCCGCACTGCAGCAGATAAGGCTCATAGACATCCTCGAGCGTTCCCGGGTCCTCGCCCACCGCGCTGGCAAGTGTCGTCAGGCCCACGGCACGGCCGGAGAACGTCTTGGCAAGCGTCTCCAAGATGCGGATATCCATCCAGTCCAGACCAAGCTCATCGATCTCAAAGAACTCGAGCGCCTGACGGCAGATATCGAGCTCGATGGGACCGTTGCCGCGCACCTGCGCATAGTCGCGCACGCGTTTGAGCAGACGGTTGGCGAGACGCGGCGTACCACGCGAGCGCGAGCCGATCTCGAGCGCGCTGGGATGGTCGATTGTCACACCCAGGATGGTCGCCGAGCGCGTGACAATCTGGGCGAGCTCCTCAACGGTGTAGTAATCCAGGCGATACGAAATGCCAAAACGGTCGCGTAGCGGGCCGGTCAACATGCCCGAGCGAGTCGTTGCCGCCACCAGCGTAAACTTGGGAATATCCAGGCGAATCGAACGCGCCGCCGGACCCTTGCCGATCACGATATCGAGCGCAAAGTCCTCCATAGCGGGATACAGAACTTCCTCGACCGAACGGTTCAGACGGTGAATCTCATCGATAAACAGCACGTCACCCGGCTGCAAGTTAGTCAGGATGGCCGCCAGGTCGCCGGTACGCGCAATAGCCGGGCCGCTCGTCGTCTTGATCTGAGCGCCCAGCTCGTTGGCGATAACCGTAGCCAGCGTGGTCTTGCCCAGACCCGGAGGGCCCGAGAAGATCACGTGGTCGAGCGTCTCGCCACGACTCTGCGCCGCCTCGATGAGCACGCGCAGGCTCTGTTTGATATGCTCCTGACCGCAGTAGTCGTCCAGGCGCTGGGGGCGCAAGGTGCGGTCGACATCGAGGTCCTCGGGCGTCAGCTCCGAGCCCACCATGCGCTCACCGTGCGCCATGGATGCCGCCGGCGAGTTGCCGGGCGTCGCCCACAGGTCCTGAGAGTCATCGGCTTCCCACATCACGCATCCATTCCGAGTCGCCTAAGCGCCGCGCCGAGCAGATCCTCGACACGCATATCCTGCCCATCATACCCGCTCAGGGCAACCTCGGTCTCCTGCGGACTAAAGCCCATGGAGAGGAGCGCCGCGCGGGCGTCATCGACCGCCGAAGGAGCAGCGGCGGGAACCGGCATCGAAACCTGGCCGGGAATCACGTCGACCGGAACAAAACCCTTGTCCTTGGCAAAGGTACTCTTGAGCTCCAAGATCAGACGCTGCGCGGTCTTTTTACCCACGCCGGGAACCTTGGCCATGCCCTTGTCGTCCTCGGCCATCACCAGGGAATACAGCTGCCCCACGGTATAGGTGGAGAGCACGGCAAGCGCCAGGCGCGGACCGACACCCGACACGGACACGAGCCGATCGAACATCGTGCGCTCGTCCTTGGAGGCAAAACCAAAGAGCGTCATGGCGTCCTCACGCACCTGCATGCGCGTGTAGAGGCGAACCTCGCCGCCAGGCGTCGGCAACGTGGCCGCAGTGCTGCCCGAAATACCGAGCTCAAAGCCCACGCCCGATACATCGACAACGGCCGAGCTCATCGTGGCCTCGACAAGCGTTCCATGGAGCTGGGAGATCATCAGTATCCGGTTCCTCTCTGTTGATAGAACTCGCCGCCGGTAAGCGCCCGGGTGCGGCTGAGGTTAACGTGGCAGATGGCGCAGGCCAGGGCATCGGCGGCATGGTCGGGATGCGGGTCGTGATCGAGCTGCGTGAGCGTACGAACCATATACGCGACCTGCCGTTTGTCCGCGGCGCCGGTGCCCACAACCGCCTGCTTAATCTGCATAGGCGTGTACTCGCCAATCTCGAGCGCGCATTCCGAAAGCGCCACGAGCGCGGCGCCGCGGGCATGCGCCGTAGGGATGGCCGAGCGAACGTTGGCGCCAAAGTAAATGCTCTCGATAGCAGCGGTATCGGGTCGATAGCGTTCGACAACGCCCTTGAGGTCACGGGCGATATGCGACAGGCGCACCGCGAGCGGACTGCCCGCGCTGGTCTCGATACAACCGTAGGCACGGCAGCGAACCTCACCGCGCCGCTCCTCGATAATCCCCCAACCCGTGTGGGCCAAACCGGGGTCGATACCCAAAATGACCAAGCCAACCTCCCCTCGCCACAAGTACGGCGCAAGACAAGGCCCCGCGCATCATTCACGAACGTCTGTTCTAGAATAACACAACGCTAGCCCTATAAGTCAGCCGAGATAGAATTGTAGGTTGAGCATACGCAAGCGGGCACGCAGAGACCTAGTTCTGGCTAAAGAACGGGAACTGTCGGGGATCCACCGGCGGTTGCGGCATCGGCCCGCCTTGCGGGCCACCCTGCGGGCCACCCTGGCCGCCCATCATCTTTTCGATGGCGTCCTGGACCTCGCCCTCAAACTTTTTCATACCCTCATGCAAACGACGCTGGCCGTCCTCGGAGCGCAGCTCCTCCATCTGCTCGGGCGAAATACCCAGCAGCTCGCCCAAAATGCCCATCATCTCACCACGCATACGGTCACTCGTATCGTCGTCGGCAAAGCGGCGCACCTCGACGCGCGCCAACGAATCGACCGTCATGCGCTCCTTGCCGCTCAGCCCTAGGTCGGACCACGCGAGCATATACGGCCAAGCACGCTCGGCAAACGAACGGGCCGAGACAATCGGCGTCGTCGGCAGCTGGCGGCGAGCCGTCTCTCCCTGGCGCACGAGCATCAGCAGCAGCGAGCAAGCCTCGGGCTTGCCGGTGGCCATTGGGATGTCGTCGAAGGGTCGGTTGCGGTCCACGTGCGCCTCGAGCGTGCCATCGACCTCGCCCGGCTCAAGCCCGCCAAGCAGCTGCGCCGCGCGGTCGAGCATGTCGACCGGACCGTCAAGCGTCGAGAGCGCTTGCGCCAGCACGCGCTCCATGCAATCCTCCACCGCGTTGAGCGTCACGAGCTCCTGCGGCACCACGGCAGACGTACGGTTGCGCACGCGCGCCACAAACTCGAGCGTCGACAGGTATACGTCGCCAAAGGGCGCGTAATCGCCCTGGTAGCCACCGCAAAGTGCCGGTGCCGCCAACGCGTACTCGGTCTTGGAAAGCGGGCTCAACGCCATCGCACCCAGCTCGAGCGCTGTGTCCTCTAGCATGAGACCCAGCGTGCGAGAGCGCAGGCGCTCGGCGTCGCCCGCCGACACATCGCGGTCGAGCACACGCGCGGCATCCGGCGCATCGCGCTCAACCGTGCGAATATGTAGGCGCTCGGCAATCGCGCGGACGGCGGCACAGCGAGCAGCCTCGGCCTCCTCCTGCGCCGGCGTAAAGATGCGGTTGCGTCCCAGCATCAGGCCGACCACATTACGCGGACCCAGGGCGTCAACGGCAAGCGCCGCCAGCAGGGACGACGGCAGATCGCCCTCGAGCGCCACCACGGCGCGCGACGTACCGCGGGCGCGGGCATTATCGCGAACGGCGAGCACCAGCGCCTGCCACAACCACTCCTCGGAACGAAACTCGGGCAGCTCGTGGTCCTCCAAGGCATCGAGCATCACACCGCGCTGAATCTCCTGAACCAGTAGGCTCTCTTCAAAACATGGTGCTTGGGCCACCACGCGACCGCAGTCGTCGAGCACAAACGAGCCACCGGTATACACCGACTCGTCGTACGCACCAACCGGCGCCATGCAGGCAAACCACACGCTGCGCTTGGAGGCGATCTTGCGGTAGGCTCCGCTGCGCACGGCGGCGATCGCGGCGGTCTCGCGGTCGGTCATATCGAATGCGTTGAACTGGAAATACGCAATGAGGTCGACGCCGGTCGGCAGCATCTCGAGCTCGCGGTCCAAGTCGAAGATCACGGCGATGCGCACGCCGTCCACGTCGAACACCGGCGGCGCCCAACGCGCGTCGTTGTTCTCGCCACGCTGCAGGGCAATGCTCGAACGCGCCGGCACCACATGACCGTCCTTGAGCATCATGTAGTCGAGCAGCGGCTGGCCCTCAAACGAAACCGCCGCGGGCACGATGCAGATCATATCGAGCTCTTGGATACGCTCGGCGACGCCGGTCAAGCCGGCAAGCATGTCGTGCTCAAAGTCGGCAGCGCCCACCAGGCCGCCGGGCAGGGCCCCCATAAAGAGCGGAGCCGGCACGCACAGCACGCGCGCACCGCGCTCGTGGGCCCGGCGCGCCTGGTCCTCGATGCGACCGCAGATACCCTCAATATCACCCAGGCGCATATCGATCTGTGCAAGTGCGAGCTTCATGGCTCAGCCCTTTCCGTCGTAAACCGTCGCTATCGCAGTAAAAGCGCCGGCCGCATGATGCAGTCGGCGCTCGCATGTGCATATGCTAGCTATGATACCCCGAGCGGGGGCGCGCTCCTAGAACGTCGCGGACCACAGCCCGTGCAGGTTGCAATAGGCATAGACGGTACCGGTCTTGGAACCGCCGGCAAAAAACGTCGCAGGCTTCATGCCGGGCTGGAGGTAATGGACCTCCAGACGGCCCTCGGCCTCAAGGGCGATCCACTCGATGTAGTGCTCGGGCACCATAGGATGCTCGACCGAGCCCACGCGTGCGCGGATCACGTGACCGTCGCGCTCGCTCTCAACGACGGGCACGTGCTTCTCGTGCGCCGCGTCCTCGGTGTTCGCGGTCAGCTCCGTGCAGCCGGCAGGGGTTGCAACGTCGTTGCCAAGGGCGGCAATGAGCTTGCCGTCGGGGTCCTTAAAGAATTTCGCCATGATGTTCTCCTTTACTGATGTGCCGGTGTTCTCGATGCTTCTTATGCCCAAAGGCAGGCGAACCATCCACGGCATGGCAAATGAACACATAACGAGCGAGACTAGCGCCCGTCGCCGCCGAGCAGCGCCAGAACATCCTCGCGGGTAAACAGCGCCGACGAGATGCCGTCGCCGCCGAGCACGCTATTGACCAGGTCGCGTTTGGACTCCTGCATCTGCATGATGCGCTCCTCGATCGTGTCCTTGGCGATGAGCTTGTACACGGTCACGGTATGTTGCTGGCCAATACGGTGCGCACGGTCGGTCGCCTGGTCCTGCGCGGCCACGTTCCACCACGGGTCGTAATGGATGACCACGTCGGCCGCCGTCAGGTTGAGGCCCACGCCGCCCGCCTTGAGCGAGATCAGAAACACCGGCACCTCGCCCGCCTGGAACTGCGCGACCATCTTGGCGCGGCTCTCCTTGGACGAAGCGCCCGTGAGCTTAAGAAAGCCGATGTCCTCCTTGGCCAGGCGCTTGCCAATGATATCGAGCATGCCCGTGAACTGGCTGAAGAGCAGAATGTGGTGCCCGCCGTCGAGCGCACCGTGCACGAGCTCCATACAGGCGTCGAGCTTGGCGCTCCCCGCCCTGTAGTCCTCGTAGTGTAGATGCGGGTCGCAGCAGATCTGGCGCAGCTTGGTGAGCTCGGCGAGCACCTTGAGCTTGTCTTTCTTAAACTCCCCGGCCTCGCGGTGCTGCACCTGCTGGGCGATGCGGTCCTGGTTGGCCAGGTAGAGCTTGCGCTGCTCGCCGGTGAGCTGTGCCATGACGGTGTCCTCGATCTTCTCGGGCAGATCGGCCACCACGTCTTCCTTGACACGGCGCAGCACAAACGGCGACACGAGCGCCTGCAGGCGAGCGGCGCTATCGCCCTCGGCATGCTCGACAGGGCTCTCAAAGCGCTTGGCAAACGACTCGCGCGTCCCCAAAAGGCCCGGCATCAAAAAGTCGAAGATGCTCCAGAGCTCGGACAAGCGGTTTTCGATGGGCGTGCCCGTCAGAGCAAAGCGCACACCGGCCGGTAGGCGCTTGGCGGCGCGTGCCACCTGCGTGAGCGGGTTTTTAATGTACTGGGCCTCGTCAAGCACAACGCGAGCAAAATCCTGCCCGGCGTACTCATCGATATCGCGGCGCATAAGGTCATACGACGTCACGACCACGTTATGCTCAGCCACGCCGGCAATCTGCACGCGGCGCTGCGCCTTGGCACCCACGATGGCGCACACATCGAGCGAAGGCGCAAAGCGCTCCAGCTCGGCAGTCCAGTTATACACGAGCGACGCAGGGCACACCACGAGCGTGGGCTTGGCGTCCCCCGCTTCCGCGCGCGCCAGGATATGCGCGATCATCTGTAGTGTTTTGCCCAGGCCCATATCGTCGGCCAAGATGCCGCCGAGGCCCAGGTGCTCGAGCGAGCCGAGCCACTGGTAGCCATCGACCTGGTAGCCACGTAGCGTGGCCTTGAGAGATGCCGGCACCGTAAAGTCCATCTTGCCGAGCGTATCCAGGCGCTCGACGGTGCGACGGAATGCAGCGTCGCGATCGGCTTCGAGCGCGGGCGTGCGCGCAAGCATGCTGTCGACGAACAGGGTACTCGACGCGGGAAGCGACACGCCGTCGAGCAGGTCGACGGCATCGACCCCCAGATCCTCGGCAAGGCCAAACGCGGCACGGGCACCCTCGTCCAGGCGTACGATGTCGCCGGACGTCAGGCGCGCAAACGTCTGGTGGCGCTTGTAGGAGTCCAGATAGATGGCAAGATCTGCCGCCGAAAGACCGCTCGCGCCCAGTTCGACATCGAGCAGGTTGCTCTTGACGGTCGCGCGCACCGAAAGCTTGGGCGCAGGGCGCACCGAGATCTGGCGCAGACGATCGCTGAGCATGACCTCGCCCAGCTCGGACAGGGCAGACAGGCCCTCGGTGAGCAAGTGGAACAGGCTCTCGTCATCGCGTTCCTCAAACGCCAGGCCGCCCTCGTGGAAATCGAAGTACATGGCAGCCGTGTCCATAACGCGAAACTCTGCCACCTCGTCGCGCGGCGGCACGCCAGGACGCTGGTCTTCGAAGGGGCTTCCCGGAGCGCCCAGGCTAAAGAGATCTGCCGACCAGTCGCCGTAGGTAACCGTAA
>ERZ833608.1030-NODE-1030-length-19910-cov-6.684261_pt1 | contig 19910 bp, 9 predicted proteins | sample MGYA00519694_ERZ833608 | MGnify/ENA primary metagenome ERZ833608 (study PRJEB31850, sample SAMEA3708742) | human gut metagenome | biome: human gut; feature: human-associated habitat; material: faeces | place: China | collected 2014 ... | reverse complement strand
TTGGTTAGGCCCACGTCCGAGGGACTCGGTAACCTTCCGCATTTCTTTTTACGGGAGTTATTGTAGACAAGCCCAAAGCCAGAATAATCATTATGACCGGTGAACGGTATTTATTCTCCGATAAACGGCATTTAGGCGATATTTGGATGTCTCTATAGTTTTGTAACCCTCGTGGCTATTCCCGGTGGGGCACCCGGTTCCGTATCGCGGCGCATGTCGCCCCCAATCTGGGTTTTCGGCGCATGATGCCCTATTGTCTTGCATAATTATGCTTGCGCCATGCATAAAAAGACGGGGGTATCCCTTCCCGTCCCAACGTACCCCCGCTTGGACCGTGCAAAAACCGGAGTATTCAGCATCGCAGTCCCCGTCGGCGACGCCGCGAATCGATGCCACCGCGCGATCAGCGTCATTTTGGGGCCCAGCGCGATGCGAAACGCGCATTATCGCCGCATCGGATCCTGTCCGCCAGCCAAAATTGCCTGTCGAAGGATCCTGCGCTCTCAAATAGGAGGTCCCAACGCGTATGCAGCCATCCCGGCTTGCTGAATATTCCCAAAAATGCACGGCGCACCCTGGGGGACCCGTGCATGCCGTGAAAAAACACGCTCACATCCAAAAGAATGCGAGCGTGAAAGCCAAATGGCAGCAGGGGCGCCAGACGGCGAGCGGAATCCCTGGCGTGTCCGCCCGGGCACCGCAGCCGCCGCGTGTCAGTGGGGAGTTTCACGTTCTCCGTCGATGCCTGAACCCCGCATACGCGAATCTCCAACTAAGCCGATAGCCCACATCTCTTGCCGCGACCGCCTCCGTGCATTTTCGTGAGGGGGACTGGCCCACCTAAAACTGCGCCCACTAAAAAGGGCCCCGAGCATAATCTGCTCGGGGCCCAAATTCATCTCGCCTTACCGCGCGACACGTGTGTTACTTGCGCTTGCCGCCGCCGTCACCGGGGCGACGGGAGCTACCGCCGCGCTTGCCGCCACGATTGTCACCATAGCTGCCACGGTTATCGCGACCGCCGGCACGACCGCCGCGGGAGCCGGCCTGGTTGCCGCCACGCCCGCCGCGATAGCCGCCGCGGCGCTCCTCGCGAGTGTCATCGTAGTTGCGCCAGTCATCGCGACGATCGCGGCTGGCACGCGGGTCGCGACGATCGCGCGACTCATTCGAACGACCGGCGCCGCTGCGGCCACCGTTGCCACGAGCACCCTCGCGACGCTCGCCGCCACGGCCACCGCGCTCGTCAAAGCGCTTGCCGCCGCGGGACTCGCCGCCGCGGGCACCACGCTCGTCACGCGAGCCACGGCCTTCGCCGCCACGGCGCTCATCACGGCCACCGCGCTCGTCATTGCGACCGGAACGACGACGGTCGCCCGAGCCGCGCTTGCCGCCACGCGAACCGCGGCCCTCATCCTCGCGCTCAACACGACGACGACCGCCACGGTCCTCGTCCTCACGACGACGGCGGTGCGCCTCGCCCTGGAATTGCTTGGCACGGCGCTCGGCACGGTTGCCGCGCGGGCCCTGCTCAGCAGCACCGGCGCGCTCCTCGGCAGCCACCTCGCGGGCAACGCTCTCCACGGCCTCGTCCACGCGAGCCTGAACGCCCTCGCGCACGCGGGTCTTGCCGCCACGCTTGGGACGGCTCGGACGCTCGCCGTCGCCGCGACGCTCGTCGCGACCGCGGTTGGAACGACCGGCCACGTCGCCGTAGTCATCGCCGTTGCGCTTGCCGTCGCGACGTGCCTGCTCAAGCTTCTTCTTGCTCTTGGACTTGCCGCGCTTGGTCTTCTTCACCTTAAAGGCCGCAGGGTCGCGCTCGGGATCAACCGCGGGCGGGTTGGGACCCACATACAGGTCGCCGGCCTCGTAGATGTCGGCGGTCTTGTCCATGAGCTTCTCGATCTCGTAGAACTCGTCGACGTCCTGCTCGGTCACAAATGTGATGGCCCAGCCCAGCTCGCCGGCACGGCCCGTACGGCCAATACGGTGGATGTAGTCGGTCGGCTCGGCCGGCACGTCAAAGTTCACGACGTAGCGCACGTCGCTAATGTCGATGCCGCGGGCAAGCACGTCGGTTGCCACCAGTACGTCGACGGTGCCGTCGCGGAAGGCCGAGAGCGCGCGCTCGCGCTGGGCCTGGCTGCGGTTACCGTGGATCGCGGCGGCCTTGATGCCCTTGCGCTCCAGACGACGGCAGCAGCTGTCGGCGCGGTGCTTGGTGCGCATAAAGACGATAGTGCGCTCCGGGCCCTCCTTTTTGAGGAACTCGGGCAGCAGGTTGTTCTTGGCCTCGATGGACACCGGGAACACAAACTGGTCGACGGTGTCGGCGGTCGACGTGGCGGGCGCGATCTCCACGCGGGCCGGATCGCTCACCAGGTCGGTGATCTCGCCCACGGCCTCCTCGTCGAGGGTCGCCGAGAACAGTAGCGTCTGGCGCTCGGCCGGCGTCTCGCGCACAATGCGGCGGACGGCGGGCAAAAAGCCCATGTCGAGCATGCGATCGGCCTCGTCGAGCACCAGCACCTTGACCTCGTCCAGGCGGCAGGCACCCTGCTCGATCAGATCGACCAGACGGCCCGGCGTGGCGACCAAGATGTCGCAGCCGTACTTGAGCGCCGCGGTCTGCGGCTTGTAGCTCACGCCGCCCACGACGGTCACGGCGACATGGCCGGTGACGTCGGCGATCTTACTCGCGACCTCGTCGATTTGCTGAGCAAGCTCGCGCGTGGGGGTGATGACGAGCATCACAGGGCCACGGCCGTTGCCCTCGGGCTTTTTAGCACCGCGACGACGGTTGCGGCCGCCACGCTCGCGCACGGGCTTGGGCGGAGCAATGTGCTCCAGATTGTTCATGGTCGGCAGCAAAAAGGCGGCCGTCTTGCCGGTGCCGGTCTGAGCGGCGGCAAGCAGGTCGCGGCCCTCGAGCACCACGGGGATCGAACCGGCCTGAACGGGCGTCGGCGCCGTGTAGCCCAGGTTCTCGATAGCACGAAGCATCTCGTCGGAAAGGCCCAGCTCGTCAAAGGCGGGCAGGCTCTCGGTAGCGGACTCGACGGCCTGGGCAGCATTGGCTTCATCGGCCGCATCGAAGGCAGCCTGGGTCATGGCCTCGCGGGTCTCGTCCAGAATCTCGGCGTCCGTGACGTCGGATACAGAATTACGCATATGTTGTTGTTCCTTATCTGCACGCGCAATGGGCACGGCATGCGGCCGCGCGGGCGTGCTTGGTAGTGCGCTAATACATACAAAAACAGGTGCGCACAGAGAGGACGTTGCTCAGCACGCTGGCGATCGCTTTGGCAGCCCTATCACGCGCCGTCCAGACGCAGCAGCTCTAAGCGATGGAGCAGATTCGCCGCCGGTTAGTATACCCGTACTCCGCATGCCCCCACGTAAACCACAGATGACGGGGCGGACGGGGCGGGTCTGGGCCGATTGTTTCAATCTGTAACAGTCACGAGACAAAACCGGGTCTACACGTTACAGATCGAGACGAACTCAAACATCGCAAAACAAAATCTCGATCTGTAACAGTTAGAGGTCATTTTCCCCGCTAGATGCTACAGATCGAGATGTTTGACATGAACTGCCAACGATTGAGCGGCCATCCTCGTCTGTAGCGAAATGTCATACATTTCAACTTCTAATGGACACCCCCAGGGGGTACGGGTGTATAGTATCAGTAGGTTAACAATTCAAACACCGAACTACAGAAAGGAGAAGCCATGGCTCAAGATAAGTTCGACGTGAGCGGCATGACATGCGCTGCCTGCCAGGCACACGTGGACCGCGCCGTGAGCAAGCTCGACGGCGTCCAAAGCGTCGCGGTCAACCTGCTCGCTGGCTCCATGCTGGTGGACTACGACCCCGCACAGGTCTCCCCCGACGATATCTGCACCGCTGTCGACCGTGCGGGTTACTCGGCCTCGCCCGTCAGCACGGGCACTGGTGCCGCCGGCTCAAACGGCAGCATGCAAGCCAGGTCCGGCGCCACCCATATGGAGTCGCCCACCAAAAAGCTGGAGGCCACTGCCTCCGCCATGCGCACCCGTCTCATCATCTCAATCATCTTTCTCATTCCGCTGTTCTACATAGGCATGGGACACATGCTCGGTTGGCCACTGCCCGGCGTCTTCACCGACCACATCCACAGCATGACGCTCGCCCTCACCGAGCTTGTCCTGCTCATCCCCATCGTCTGCGTCAACGACGCCTACTTTATCAACGGCTTCAAGTCGCTCGTACACGGCGCGCCCACCATGGACGCCCTCATCGCCGTCGGTGCCACCGCTTCCATTGCATGGTCGCTCTACGCCATGTTCATCATGGCCGACCAGCTAGCCGTAGGTCAGGTGCACGAGGCCATGATGACAAGCATGGACAACCTCTATTTTGAGAGCGCCGGCACCATCCTGTCGCTCGTCACCGTGGGCAAATACCTCGAGACGCGCAGCAAGTCCAAGACCGGCGGCGCTATCGAGGCGCTCATCGACTTGGCACCCAAGACCGCGACCGTCGTTGCCGATGACGGCACCGAAACCACCGTCGACGTCGACGCCATCCTTCCCGGCCAGGTCCTGCGCGTGCGCCCCGGCGAGTCCATCCCCGTCGATGGCGTGGTGCTCGAGGGCAGCTCGGCCGTGGACGAAAGTGCGCTGACCGGCGAGTCCATCCCCGTGGAAAAGACCGCCGGCGACACCGTCAACGCCGCCACGGTCAACCGCACCGGCTCGTTTACCTTCCGTGCCACGCGCGTGGGCGCCGACACGTCGCTCGCCAAAATCATCCAGCTCGTCGAGGACGCCAACGCCACCAAGGCGCCCATCGCCCGCATGGCCGACAAGGTCGCCGGCGTGTTTGTGCCCGTGGTGTTCGTGATTTCGGCCGTGACCTTTGCGGTATGGATGGCACTGACCGGCAGCATAAACGAGGCGCTCACCTCCGCCGTGGCCGTGCTGGTGATCAGCTGTCCGTGCGCACTGGGTCTGGCCACGCCCGTCGCCATTATGGTGGGCACCGGCAAGGGTGCAGAGATGGGCATTCTGTTTAAGAGCGCCGAGGCGCTGGAGAACCTGCGCAGCGTGGGCACCGTGGTGCTCGATAAGACGGGCACGGTCACCCGCGGCAAGCCGGCCGTGACCGATATCGTGGTAGCCACGCGCACTGACGGCTCGCCCGCCATGAGCGAAAAGGCGCTGCTCAAGCTTGCTGCCGCGCTGGAGTGCTCGAGCGAGCACCCACTGGCCGAGGCAATTATGGCCGAGTGCGAGTCGCGCGGAATCGTCGCGCGTATGGTCGAGGACTTCGCCGCCGTGCCCGGTCGTGGCGTGACGGCGCACGAGGGGCAGAATATCATCGCGGCCGGCAACGTGCGTCTGATGAACGAGCTGGGCGCGGAGGTGCCCGCCGGTCTTGCCGAGCAGTTCGCTGCCGAGGGCAAAACGCCGCTGTTCTTTGCCAAGAACGGCGAGCTTGTCGGCACCATCGCCGTGGCCGACGAGGTCAAAGAAACGAGCGCCGAGGCCATCGCCGCGCTCCGCAAGCTCGGCGTCGATGTGCGCATGCTCACCGGCGACAACCGTGTGACGGCCGAAGCCATCGCCCGCCGCGTGGGACTGAGCAGCGAACAGGTCATCGCCGACGTCCTCCCCGCCGACAAGGAGCGCCACGTGCGCGAGCTGCAGGATGCGGGCGGTAAGGTCGCCATGGTGGGCGACGGCATCAATGACTCCCCCGCCCTGGCGCGCGCCGACGTGGGCCTTGCCATCGGCACCGGCGCCGACATCGCCAAGGAGGGCGCTGACGTGGTGCTCATGCGCAGCGACCTCATGGACGTCGCCCGCGCCATCGAGCTGTCGCGCGCGACGATCCGCAACATCAAGCAGGACCTGTTCTGGGCACTGTTCTACAACGGCATCGGCATTCCGCTGGCGGCGGGCGTGTTCTACCCGCTCACCGGATGGCAGCTCTCGCCGATGTTTGGCGCCGCGGCCATGAGCCTGTCGAGTGTCTGCGTCGTAAGCAATGCTCTGCGCCTGCGAACCTTTAAGCCGAAAGTGGCAAAATAGGCTCACCATTATGTCCATTTAGAACGGGTTTTCCAGGTGCCCGAGATTGACCTGAAAGAGGAGCGACGCGTACTTTGGTACGCGAGCGACGGCTTGAAGGTCAAGGTCGGGTGCCTGGGAAAGCCGACACAACAGAGAGGAATACCCATGCGATACACAATCAAGACTTCGGGCCTCATGTGCGGCCACTGCGACGCCACTGTCGAGACGGCACTGCTCAACGTGGCCGGCGTGACCGATGCCGACGCCGATCACGAGACCCAGACCGTCCAGGTGGAGTGCGCCGACACCGTGACCGCCGAGCAGCTCGCTGCCGCCGTCGAGGGCGCCGGCGAGAAGTTCCACGCCCTGTCTGTGACCGCCGCGTAGCAGCTGTCGCACCAACAGACATCGCCGTCCAACCAGCCCCTCAGAAGTTGCGGTGAAATAGTTCCGGTTTAAACGCTTTAAGCCTTCAATCAGGAACTATTTCACCGCAACTGAGGGTGAGGTATTTGAAGGATCGACCAGAAACGAGGACCCGCCATGATGGCAGACCACAAATCGGTGACCCGCATGCTCAAGACGGCACGCGGTCAGATCGACGGCATCCTGCGGATGGTCGAGGAGGACCGCTACTGCGTCGATATTTCCACGCAGCTCATGGCAACGCAGGCGCTCCTCGCGCGCATTAACGCCGACGTGCTCAAGGCCCACATTGAGGGCTGCGTCGCCTCGGCCATCGAATCGGGCGACGAGGAGCTCAAAGCCGCCAAGCTCGCCGAGATAGAGCGTGTCGTCGACAAGCTCGCCAAGTAATTGGTGTATCGGGGACAGGTACGTTTGCGCCACCTTGGTGCAGATTGACCTGTCCCCAATGCACCAAAAGGGGTATAAAGGCGTGCAGCATATCGAACGAAAGGCAATTCGCATGAATGACTTTATGAAGGGTCGCAACGGCGCCGACGAGCTCACCATCGTGATGGGCTTCGCAGGCATTATCATCGCGATGATCGGATCGATGGCCCGTATTCAGTGGCTCAGCTGGATCGCCATCGCCGTGATCGTGCTCGGCGTGCTGCGCGGTCTGTCCAAAAACATCGACGCGCGCCGCAAGGAGAACGACGCCTTTGTCACGGCGACCGCAAACGTCCCCGGCCTAGGCAAGTTCGTCGCCAGCTTGGGCGGCGGGACTGCAGCTGCCAACGCCTCGCGTGCGGCCGGCACCAGCAAGGAAGACTTTGAGCGCGCCAAGCGAACGGCCAAGAAGATGTGGAAGGGCCGCAAGACCACGGCGTACCTCAAGTGCCCTAACTGCGGTCAGATGCTGTCCGTCCCCAAGGGCAAGGGCAAGATCCGCGTCACCTGCCCCAAGTGCCACGCCAAGATGGAGACGCGCTCCTAGCAGCTACAGCATAGGAAAAATAAAAGCCGAGGCCTCGTGTTGAGACCTCGGCTTTTTTGAACGCGGCATAGGGACCGTCCCTTTGTCACACCTATGCCACGCCGTCGCGGGCGAGCTCCTCGGCCAGCGCCTCGGCCGGCATGGCCATAATCGCATCGAGCTCGGCGTCCACCTCGGGAATGCGCTTCACCTTGAGTTTGCGCACCAGGTTGCCGCGGCACATCACGTGCATTGGCTCACGCAGAGCACACGGGTCATCGAGCGGGTTCTCGCACGTCACCAAAATGTCGGCTGCCTTGCCGCACTCGATCGTACCGGTCTCGTCACCCAGGCCCAGTAGCTCAGCATTGACCTGCGTGGCCGTGTGCAGCGCAAACGCATTGCTCACGCCCACGTACTTGGCAAAGTAGGCCACCTCGCGCCACATGTCGTACTGGGACACGAACGGGCAGCTCGAGTCCGTGCCCAGGCCCACCTTAACACCTGCATCCAGGGCGGCGCGAGCGCTCTCGATAATGCCCGAACACACGATGTCGCCGTTCTTCTTTTGCGTGTCGGTCGAATGGGTCTTTTCCGGATCGAGCAACACAAACGGCAGTGCAGGGCTGATCGTGCAGGTCACGCTCGGCGCACGCCCCTCGAGCTGCGTACCCGCGGCGCCGCGGTACAGCTCCAGAATCTCAGGCGTCATCGGAGCGCCGTGCTCGATTGTGTCGACACCGGCCTGAAGCGCGGCCTTCACACCTTCGGTGCTCTCGACATGGGCCATGACCGGAAGGCCAACCTCGTGCGCCGCCTTACACGCCGCCGCGGCGACATTGACCGGCATGCGCAGCACGCCCGGCTCGCCTACTTCGGTCGCGTCGAACACGCCGCCCGTCACGAACAGCTTGATGACGTCGGCACCGCGCGCATACAGATCACGCACCTGTTCGGCCGCCTCGGCGGGACTATTAGCCACCTGGGCGAACAAGCCCGCACCATGGCCGCCCGGCACCGTGACGCCCGTTCCCGGCGCCACCAGACGCGGACCCTGATACTTGTCGGCGTCGATAGCGTTGCGCACGGCGATGTCGGCAAACAGCGGGTCGCCCGCGCCGCGCACCGTGGTCACGCCGCTTGCCAACTGTTGCTGGGCACTGCCTTTGAGAATATGGCGAACGATAGCGCGGCCCACGGGATTGTCGAGCTTCTTCATCAGCGCACCCGCATCGCCCGCCGAAACCGGCTTGCCCGAGCCGCACAGATGCACGTGCATATTGATGAGACCCGGCATGAGATACGCCCCTGCCAGGTCGATGACCTCGGCACCTGCAGGCGCCTGCGCCACGGCGCTCGGTCCCATCCAGGTGATGATGCCACGCTCAACGACCACGGCCATGTCGGACTGCGGCTCCATATGCTCCGAGCCATCCAAGACGGTCGCATTGATAAACAACGTGGGACGATCGGCAGTCGCCATATCGAGCTCCTCCCTCGCGATTAACTTGAACATTTGTCCATTATTACCCAGCGCGGCAGGATTGCTGCAGACATATCGGTTAACGGAGAAAGGAGGAGATGCGGGGAACGGAATGCACTGCAGTCCCACCCCAGCGACATCCGGGAAATGTCTCAATCTGTAACAGTTGGGTCGAATTTTGGCCGTTAGATGTTACAGATCGAGATATTCTCCAGCCCTGTCGTCAAACGTCTAAATCTGTAACAGGTGGACAGGTTTTCGGCCTCTAGATGTTACAGATTGAGATCTTTTAGCGGCAGCCAACCTTCTGTCTCGATCTGTAACAGTTGCGAGGCCAAACGGCCCCTTGTTGTTACAGATCGAGACAAACTCGGCAGGAACAACCACATCCGCGTCAGTTGCACCCCTCAGCGCCCATACCACTGCCGCCTCCATTGCTCAGCCAAATCGACCCACTGCGGAATGCCCGCCAGTCTCATCTTTTCAGCCAGCTTCCCTGGGTTCTTGAGTTCATCAAACGTAAACCGAAGCACCTTATGCCCGAGCATCGTCAGATGAGACTCTCGCTGACGTTCTGCCACGAATGGGTCGACCGACTCCCGACCCTCGTCGTTCTGTAAGGCATACTTTCCCTTTCCATCGAGCTCGCCAATCACGCACGTCCCGTCCTCGAGCTTCCAAAAATAATCAACGCGAAACACTTGGCTCGGATCGAGCGGGTCGCGAAACTCCACCTGCAACTCTGGTACCGGAAACCCATACGCGATAAAGAATGCCCGAAAACGAGACTCTCCGCCGTTTTCGGACAGCCCGTCCGCATACGACGCGATCACCTGCGCTCTGCGATACCCTCGCCTGCCCTTGCAATCGGAGCGGAGGCGCTCGCACAAATCCCCGCGTGATACGCCTTTCGCCCGCAGCGCAGAATCGGCAATCGCCAACCCGTAGGAGAACGGCGCACGCAGCAAGCAATCCTCCACCGTGCGCCAAAACGACGTCACCCGCACGCCATCAACACGCTCGAGTGCGCCCGCCATCTGCGGACGTAACAACCTGCACCCGCTGCTCAACGTCACCGAACAACCCGTCTTAACAAGGTATCGTGGCCCAAGCAGATCATTCGGCACCTCCAGACCCCACAAAAGTGCCGCGTCATAACCCCAAAACGCCCAGTCGGGATGAAACTCCACAAGCCCTTTGATGATACGCAGCGCTCGCTCCGCCGGTGTCAACGCATCCCAATCATGTTGAAAACAGAACAGGCGCGACTCAGGCTCCGCGATATCGTCGGTTCCCACATGGCGCCGCAGCCACATGAGCTCGGCATTGTCGTGTGTCACAAGCAGCACGCCTTGTTCAGCCGCCTTCGTGAGCCTGGCAAGCATCCTATTCCGCGCCAAGGTGTTACGTGCTGCATGCTTGTGTTTGAGAACGGTATTAGACACTTCCATCACCACCACATCGGACAAATGAGCCATCGCCGCTGTTGCCGCCGCCGACAAACGTCTCGATCTGTAACAGGAAGACCGATTTTTTGTCCCTAAACGTTACAGATCGAGACACAAAGGCAGAAGGCAAGGCAGGCGACAACCGCCCATCCCCTACTCCCATTCCTGTTCGTAGATGTTGAGCGACTTGACGTACCGCCCCTGGGCGCCCATGATGTCGCGGACCAGGCGTAAAAAGAAGCTGATGCACGAGGTGTCGAAACCGTCCTCCAGGTCCTCGGGATGCACCGCGCCCGGCCCGTCGACCGCCGTGTCGCTCAGGCGCGCGATGTCATACAGGTAAAGCTGCCCCGCCGTCAGCCAGACATCGTCGACGCACGCGAGTCGCACCGCAATCGCGCCATCGTTCCAGTGCTCCTTTTGCACGATATGTGGGTCGTAGACGTCAAAGCGACGGTCGGTGCGCGTGTCCTTCAGCACGACCATGCCAGTCGCGGGATCCTTGTCCAAAATGCCAAAGCGCGAGAAATACTGCGTGTCACGCACCTGCATAAGTCGCCCGAGCGAAGCAGGAGAAATTGACGCCGGCGGCTCGTCCACATACAGCTCCAACAGCGTCTTGCCGTGGTAATAGGGGCGCTCAAACAGCAGCCAATCGGTAAACGCCATGTTGTAGGTCATGATTTCGTTTTGAGAAGGTTCCTCGCAATAGCTGAGCCACGGATCGACGATAATCTCGAACTGCTCGCGCGCCAGCTCCAGGAATTGAAACTTCCGCAGCATCCAAAAGTGAGCCATGTCGGCAATATCGTTGCCGACGGCTTCGGCCAGCTGTGCTCGGTCAAAAACTTGGTCAGTCATGGCATCCTCCTCAAACTGATGGGCCTCAATTTGAGCTTACGAGGAGGGCGAGCAACCGAGGCAAGCGCGGGCAAAATAGGCCTTCGGCTGCAAACCAGATGCTAACCAAACGCTTGACGGGACACTTGACCAAATGAGCACACCGCAACAAAACCGCAGTTAGACATAGACAGCCAACCCGCTTTTTTTGAGCTAGATGCCCGCAGCCACCACAGAAACAACAGGTGGCCACAGCCCAAGAAGTCGACAAATGAACACCCGTACGTCGACAAACGAGCAAATCGCTCGCAAAGAGTGTCCCCAACGACTAGACAAAAAATGACTAGTCATTGGGGACGTTCTTAAATGACTACTTTACAGCTCCAGCGCCTCGGCGACTTCGGCTGCGCAGGCCAGGGCATCGGCCATGGCGTTCACAACGAGCGAGCTGCCGTTGCGGGCATCACCCGCCACATACACCGGCGCGGCATCGGCGGCGACACCCTCCGTGCGAGCCACGAGGTGCGAGCCCTCGGCAGCCATCACCGGCAGCGGACGACCAGCGGTGGCAACAGGCACGTTCACCGCATCGAACACGCCATGCTCGGGACCCGTAAAGCCGCAGGCGATGAGCACCAGCTGCGCCGGCACCTCGTGCTCGGAGCCCGCGATGCGCTCGGGCTTTCCCGCCGACCAGTCCAGATCGACCACGCGCAGGCCCGCAGCCGCACCCTTCTTGTCCAGCAGCACCTCGAGCGTATCCACGCCCCAGGCACGCATCTCGCCACCCATCGCAGCGATAGCCTCCTGCTGGCCATAGTCGGTCTTCTTAACGTTGGGCCACTGCGGCCAGGGATTGCTCGCCGCGCGCTTATCGGGCGCAGCCGGCAAGAACTCAAACTGGCGCACGCTGCGCGCGCCCTGACGCACGGCAGTACCCACGCAATCGTTTCCAGTATCGCCACCGCCAATGACCACAACGTCCAGGCCGCGCGCGTTCACCGCGGGCTCGCCGCCATCGAGTACCGAGACAGTCGAAGCCGTCAGGTAGTCCACCGCGTACACCACGCCCGGAGCATCCACGTTCGCAGCCGAAAGACCGCGGGGCGCACGAGCGCCGGCAGCCACCACGACGGCGTCAAAGTCATCGAGCTCGGCCGCCACCGCAGGGTTCGTAACGTCGACGCCCAGCTCAAACACAATGCCCAGCTCGCGCATGAGCGCCACGCGGCGCTCGACCACGGACTTCTCGAGCTTCATATTGGGAATGCCGTACATGAGCAGACCGCCCGGGCGGTCGTCGCGCTCAAACACCGTCACGCAGGCGCCACGACGCGCAAGCTCCCATGCCGCCACCAGACCGGCAGGACCGGAGCCCACCACGGCAACCGTGGGTGCGCCCTCCTCTGCCGGCTCAAAGCGACGCGGGCCGCCATTTGCCCACTCATGGTCGCTGATCGCACGCTCGTTGTCATGGATCGTCGTGGGCTGACCATCGACCGAACCCAGGTTGCACGCGGCCTCGCAAAGCGCCGGGCACACGCGACTCGTGAACTCAGGCATGGGCGAGGTGAGCGACAGACGCTCGGCAGCCTCGTCCCAGCGACCGCGGTACACCAGCTCATTCCACTCGGGAATCAGGTTGTGCAGCGGGCAGCCGCTCGGGCGTGCCTTGCCAAAGCTCGCGCCCATCTGGCAAAACGCCACGCCGCACATCATGCAGCGGCTCGCCTGGGCACGGCGCGCATCGTCATCGAGCTCCACGTACAGCGGATCGAAATCACGGCTGCGCTCCTCCACGGGGCGAAGCCCGTGGGTCACGCGATCGATATCAAGAAAAGCACCGGGCTTACCCATGGCACTTACGCCTCCTTCTTGGTCGAAGAAACAGAGCTGGCGGCCACGGACGCAGCACCCGCAGCACTGCCCGCAATATCGAAGCGAGCGACATCCGCGGCACTCGCGCGACCGGTCACAATGTCAAACGCCAGCTCCTCAGCCTGCGCATGCGTCTTGCCCACGGCCTCGCCCGCGGCGACAATCGCCAGCACGCGCTCGTACTCGGTCGGAATGACCTTCACAAAGTGCTTGCTCATCGTCTCAAAGCTGTAGAGCAGCTTAATGCCGCGCGGGCTCTGCGTCGCGTCCACGTGCTCCTGGATGAGTTCGCGAATCTGCGCCAGCTCGCCGGCAGTCGGGGCCTTGAGCTCAACGCTCTCGTGGTTCACGCGGGCATCGAGCGTGCCGTACTGGTCAAAGACGTAGGCCACGCCACCCGTCATACCGGCAGCGAAGTTCTGTCCGACCTCGCCCAGGATGAGCGCCAGACCACCCGTCATGTACTCGCAGCCATGGTTGCCGCAACCCTCGACCACCACGGTGGCACCGGAGTTGCGCACGCCAAAGCGCTGGCCGGCAAGACCGTTAATGAAGCCGCGGCCGCTCGTAGCGCCAAAGAACGCAACGTTGCCCACGATGATGTTCTCGTCGAACTTGTAGGTCGCATGCGGGTTGGGGCGCACCGACACCTCGCCGCCCGAAAGGCCCTTGCCAAAGTAGTCGTTGGCGTCGCCGCACACGTTGAGCGTAATGCCGCGCGGCAGGAAGGCGCCAAAGCTCTGACCGGCCGAACCATCGCAATCGATGGTGATGGAGCCGGCGGGCAGGCCCTCGGGATGTGCCTTGGTCACCGCGTTGCCCAGGATCGTTCCGACGCAGCGGTTGACGTTGGCGATATCGGCGCGGAAGCGAATCGGACGCAGGTGCGCACGGGCATCGGCCGTATAGGGCACAAACAACGTGGAGTCGAGCGTCTTATTGAGCTCGCTGTCCGCGGCCATCTGCGGCAGGAAGTGGCGACCGTCGGCGCCCGGAATATGGGCACCGAACTCGCAGGTCGCGCTCGCCAGCACGGGCGACAGATCGAGCAGGTTTGCCTTGCGGTTGCCCGGGACCTCGATCTGGCGCAAGCACTCGGGATGGCCGACCATCTCGTCGACGGTGCGGAAGCCCAGGCTCGCCATGACCTCACGCAGCTGTTCGGCAACAAAGAGCATAAAGTGCTCAACGTGCTCGGGCTTGCCGCGGAAGCCGCGACGCAGGCGGCAGTTTTGCGTAGCGATGCCGGCCGGGCAGGTGTCCTGCTGGCAGTCACGCTGCATGAGGCAGCCCATGGAGATGAGCGGCATGGTCGCAAAGCCAAACTCCTCGGCGCCCAGCAAGCAGGCGACGGCAACGTCGGTGCCGTCCAAGAGTTTGCCGTCGGCCTCGAGCACCACGCGTGAGCGCAGGCCGTTTTGCAGCAGCGTCTGCTGGGCCTCGGCAAGGCCAAGCTCCAGCGGCAGTCCCGCATGCCAGATAGAGTCGCGCGCAGCGGCACCCGAGCCGCCATTGTGGCCGCTGATCAAGATCTTGTCAGCAGCACCCTTGGCCACACCGGTGGCGATGGTGCCGACGCCGGCCTCACTGACCAGCTTAACCGACACGCGCGCGCCGGGGTTGGCGTTCTTAAGATCGAAGATCAGCTCTGCCAGGTCCTCGATAGAGTAAATATCGTGGTGCGGCGGAGGCGAGATCAGGCCGATGCCGGGCGTGGACTGACGGACCTCGGCGATCCAGGGGTAGACCTTCTTGCCGGGCAGGTGGCCACCCTCGCCGGGCTTGGCGCCCTGGGCCATCTTGATCTGAATCTCGAAGGCGCTGCACAGGTAGCGGCTCGTCACGCCAAAGCGTGCACTTGCCACCTGCTTGATCGCGGAGTTCTTGGAGTCGCCGTTGGCCAGCGGGGTCTCGCGACGCGGGTCCTCGCCGCCCTCGCCCGAGTTGGAGCGTCCATGCAGGCGATTCATGGCGATGGCCATGCACTCGTGCGCCTCTTTGCTGATGGAGCCGTACGACATGGCACCGGTGTTAAAGCGGCGGACGATGTTGAGCGCAGGCTCGACCTCGTCGAGCGAAACCGGAGTGCGACCGCCGGCATCAAAGTCGAGCAAGTCGCGCAGGCGCACGGCACGGCCGGTGCGGTGCAGGCGGGCGCTGTACTCCTTAAAGGTGTCGTAGCTGTCCTCGCGGCAGGCGGTCTGGAGCAGGTAGACGGTCTGAGGGTCGATCAGGTGATCCTCTCCGCCGAGCGGGCGCCACTTGGTCAGGCCCAGCGTGGGCAGTTGATCGGGAGCCAGGCTCTTAAGGATAGCGAGCGCGGCGTCGTAGCGCTCGTTTTGCTCGCGCTCAACGTCCTCGACACCCATACCGCCCACACGGCTCACCGTGCCGGCGAAGTACGCGTTGACGAACTCCGGCGTAAAGCCCACGGCCTCGAAGATCTGCGCCGAATGGTAGCTCTGCACCGTGGAGATACCCATCTTGGACATGATGGAGACGATGCCGGCGGTCGCAGCCTTGTTGTAGTTGGCGATGCCCTGCTCGGCCGTCACGTCCAGGTCGCCGCGTGCCGCCAAGTCGCGGATGCACGCATGTGCGTTGTACGGATAGATGCCGCTCGCGGAGTAGCCCACCAGTGCCGCAAAGTCGTGCGGGGACACGGCGTCGCCGCACTCCACCACGATGTCGGCAAAGGTACGCACGCCGACGCGGATCAGGTGGTTGTGCACGCAGCCCACGGCGAGCAGCGACGGCACGGGCACCTCGCCCGCAGCGGCACGATCGCTCAACACCACGATGTTCACGCCGTCGCGGACCGCAGCCTCAACGTCCTCTGCAAGCTGGTTGAGCGCAGCCTGCAGCGCGCCCTCGCCGGCATCGCGGCGGTACACGGCACGGAAACGGCGGGTCTTAAAGCCCACGCGGTCGATGGCGCAGATGCGGTCAAACTCCTCCTCGCTCAGCAACGGACGCTCCAAGCGAACCAGCTGGCAGGCCGTACGGGAATCCTCGAGCAGGTTGCCGTGGTTGCCCAGGTAGAGCGTGGTCGAAGTCACCATGTGCTCGCGCAGGGCATCGATCGGAGGATTCGTGACCTGGGCGAACAGCTGATAGAAGTAGTCAAAGAACGAGCGCGTCTTCTTGGACAGGCAGGCCAGCGGCGCGTCGATGCCCATCGAGGCGAGCGGGGCCTTGCCCTGCTGGGCCATGGGACGCACGACCTCGTCGACGTCATCCCAGTGGTAGCCGAGTTTGGCCATACGCACGGCGGCGGGCACCTCGGCGTCCTCGGCGGGCGTTGCCGCAACGGGCTCATCGAGCGCGTCAACGGTCAGCGTCTCCTCGGCAATCCAATCACGGTAGGGCTTTTCCTTGGCATAGCGGGCGCGCAGCTCATCGTTGTAGATGACGCGCCCGCGGGCAAAGTCGACCTCGAGCATCTGGCCCGGCCCCAGACAGCCGCTCGTCAGGATGTTCTCGGGGCTCACCTCGATGGTGCCCACCTCGCTTGCCAGCATAAAGCGACCGTCGCGCGTCACATAATAGCGGGCGGGACGCAGGCCGTTACGGTCGAGGGCGGCACCCAGGGTGCGACCGTCGGTAAAGGCGATGGCCGCCGGGCCATCCCACGGCTCCATGAGCATGGACTGGTAAGCGTCGTAGGCGCGGCGCTCCTCGCTCAGGCTGTCGTTGTGGTCCCACGGCTCGGGCAGCAACATGGACGCGGCACGCGTGAGCGGACGGCCGTTCATGACCAGGAACTCGAGCACGTTGTCCAAAATCGCGGAGTCGGAGCCCTCGCGGTTGATGATGGGCATCACGCGCTCAAGATCGTGCTGCAGCACGGGACTGTACAGGTTGGGTTCGCGGGCGCGAATCCAGTTGACGTTGCCCTTGAGGGTGTTGATCTCGCCGTTGTGGATGATAAAACGGTTGGGGTGCGCACGCTCCCAGCTGGGCGTGGTGTTGGTGGAGTAGCGCGAGTGGACGAGCGCCACGGCCGTCTTGACGGCGGCGTCGTTGAGATCGATGAAGAAGCGGCGCATCTGCGTGGCGACCAGCATGCCCTTGTACACGATGGTGCGCGAGCTCATGGAGCATACATAGAAGATCTTGTCGCGCAGGGCAAACTCGGCGTCGGCCTTCTTTTCGATGGTGCGGCGGCACACGTACAGGCGACGCTCGAAGGCATCGCCGGCGGGCGTGTCGTCCGGACGGCCCAGGAAGGCCTGCAGGATAGTAGGCATGCAGGCGCGGGCCGTCTCGCCCAAATCGTGCGGGTCGACCGGCACCTCGCGCCAAAAGAGCAGCGGCACGCCGGCCTCGGCGCAACCCTCCTCAAACACGCGACGGGCATCCTCTACGCCCTTGTCGTCCTGCGGGAAGAACAGCATGGCCACGCCATAGTCGCCCTCTGCCGGCAGAATCTGGCCGCACTTTTGGGCCTCTTTACGGAAAAAGTGATGCGGAACCTGGAACAGGATGCCAGCGCCGTCGCCGGTGTTCTTCTCGAGTCCCGTGCCGCCGCGGTGCTCCAAGTTGACCAGAATGGACAGTGCGTCGTCCAGAATCTGGTGATGGCGCTCACCGTTGATATCGGCAAGCGCGCCGATGCCACATGCATCGTGGTCGAATTCGGGGCGATAAAGGCCCTGCTGCTGAGCGGAATCTGCCTGCATCGCGATCCTCCCCTAGATATTAGACAGTCAGTTGAATAGGCATACTAGGAGCATCGCCGGTCCGTTGTGTTTCCCACCCGTTTCGAAACAATCGCGTAACGCACGCCCTACGAGTGGGCGCCGCCGACCTCAAGGGCGACAACAAGGGCCCCAGGTTCGGCCCGTAAGCTCACCGCTTCAAACATCTCAATCTGTAACAGGAAGGCCCAATTTCGACGACTAACTGTTACAGATTGAGATGTTTTTGAGAGACGGTTCCGAATGTCTCAATCTGTAACACGAAGGGCCGGTTTTCGCAGCTAACTGTTACAGATTGAGATTTTCCATAGGACCATTTCTTCCTGTCTTGATCTGTAACACCTAGACCCAATTTCCATCCCTAGTTGTTACAGATCAAGACATTTCGGCAATCCCCTTTCACCATCCTATTCAAATACAACAATTTTGTTAGTCTTGGTTAACTTTTTAGCCTAAAACGGGTATCCTTTGCGGCGTCAAACAAACGGCACGCGTCCCGTGCCACATTAAGGAGGCCCCTATGGCAAACCAGGCAGACCGGCAGACGATGCAACTCGTCCTTATCCGTCACGGAGAATCCGAGTGGAACAAACTCAACCTGTTCACCGGCTGGACCGATGTTGAGCTCACCGACACGGGCCGCGAAGAAGCCGCCGCAGGCGGCCGTGCCCTCAAAGAAGCGGGTTTCGACTTTGACATCTGCTACACCTCGCGCCTCAAGCGCGCGATCCATACCCTCAACATCGTACTCGGCCAAATGGATCGCGAGTGGCTGCCCGTCATCAAATCCTGGAAGCTCAACGAGCGCCACTACGGCGCGTTACAGGGTCTCAACAAGGCCGATGCCGCAGCCGAACACGGCGACGAGCAGGTGCTCATCTGGCGCCGTTCCTTCGATATCTGCCCGCCGGCACTCGAGCCGGACGACGCGCGCGATCCCCACACCCAGGAGCAATACCGTGATGTCGCACCCGATCAGCTGCCCTATACCGAGTGCCTCAAGGACACGATAGCCCGCGCCTGGCCTTATTTCGAAGACGAGATTCGCCCCCAGATGCTCGCCGGCAAGCGCGTACTCATCGCCGCGCACGGCAACTCCCTGCGCTCACTCGTCATGAAGTTCGAGCACCTCACGCCCGAGGAGATCCTCAAGGTCAACATCCCCACCGGCGTGCCGCTCGTCTACACCTTCGACACCGATTTCAACGTCATCGACAAGCGCTACATCGGCGACCATCGCCGCCAAGATCAACGCCGTGGCCAATCAGGGCAAGGCGCGCAAGTAGCCCCAACCCAAATCCGACGCGTGGCGCCGCACGACCCAAGCGCGGCACCGCGCTGACCCTATGCAGGAACCGACCATGCTCAACCATCTCAAACAACACTTTGGCTCCCGACACACCGGTGGTCACGGAGGCCTAGACATTGCGCGGCATATCGGCCCCGGGCTGCTCGTGACCGTCGGCTTTATCGACCCGGGCAACTGGGCCTCCAATATGGCCGCGGGCTCGCAGTTTGGCTACGCGCTGCTGTGGATCGTCACGCTGTCCACGATCATGCTCATCACGCTGCAGCACAACGCGGCGCACTTGGGCATCGCCACGGGCACCTGTCTTGCCGAGGCCACGACACGCTACCTCCCCTGCTTCGTTGGACGCACGGTACTCGTCAGCGCCTATCTCGCGACCATCGCCACCACCATGGCCGAAGTCCTGGGTGGCGCGATTGCCCTTCAAATGCTCTTTGGGCTGCCCGTGCGCGCGGGCTGCGTCATCGTGGCGGCAGTATCGATGGCGATGCTCACGACGAGCTCCTACAAGCGCGCCGAGCGATGGATTATCGCCTTCGTAGGCGTGGTAGGACTCTCGTTTTTGGCCGAGCTTGCGCTGGTCAAGGTCGACTGGCCGCAGGCCGCCGCAAGCTGGATCACGCCCAGTATGCCCACTGGCTCAGCCGCGATTATCGTGAGTGTCCTGGGTTCGGTCGTTATGCCCCACAACCTTTTTCTGCACTCCGAGGTCATCCAATCCATGCACTTCGAAGGCCAAGGCGAGCAAGTTATCGAAGAACGTCTGCGCTACGAGCTCTTCGACACGCTCTTTTCGATGGGCGTGGGCTGGG
>ERZ833608.1022-NODE-1022-length-20008-cov-4.330577_pt1 | contig 20008 bp, 20 predicted proteins | sample MGYA00519694_ERZ833608 | MGnify/ENA primary metagenome ERZ833608 (study PRJEB31850, sample SAMEA3708742) | human gut metagenome | biome: human gut; feature: human-associated habitat; material: faeces | place: China | collected 2014 ... | reverse complement strand
CCAAGGGCGACCGCTTTGAGCCCGAAGGCTGGACCCCGAAGTTCAAGGTGATCGAAGTGTGGAACAAGGCGTTCCCCGCAGCCTGATGCCGGCAGTGTGGATGCCGTGCTCGGTTCGGACCTTTTCCGTGAAAATGGGGCTGTTGCAAAATAGCTCTCTGAAAAAATCATGAACAAAACCCGGAACCTTTTCTCGGCCAAAACGGCTCAAAAAGGGTTCCGGGTTTTTGATGTTATGCTGTTTCCGCCTTATCCGTTCCACCCTCTGGCAGAGGGGTCCAGCATTTCGGCGGCAGAGTAAATGAGGGCGTTGCAGATGGCTGCAGCCACATTGCTGCCGCCCTTGCGGCCCATGGCGGCGATGGCAGGCACGCCGTATCGCTCGCAGGCGGCAAACAGTACTTCCTTGCTTTCCACCACATTCACAAACCCCACCGGCACGCCAATGACCAGTGCAGGCCGCAGACCGGCTTCCATTTCCTCCGCAATGGTCAAAAGGGCCGTGGGCGCATTGCCAATGGCCAGAATGGCCCCCGGGTGCTCCCGGGCAGCGCGGTGCATGGCGGCAACGGCACGGGTGGTGCCCGCCTGCTTTGCGGCTTCGGCCACAGCGGGGTCTGCCATGTAGCAGATGGCTTCACCGTTCAGTTTTTTCAGGCCCGGCTTTGTGATGCCCGCCAGCGCCATATTGGTGTCGGTAACGATGAAAGCACCCGCGTGCAGGGCCTTGACTGCGGCTTCCACCGCGCCGGGTGTAAAGCGCAGATTTTTGGCATAGTCGAAATCCGCGGTGGTGTGGATGACCCGCTTGACCACCGCAGCCGTCTCCGGCGGCGGGGTCAGGCCCAGCTCGTCCAGTTCCCTTGTGATAATGGAGATGCTCGTCCGTTCAATGTCGGCGGGCAGATGATGCTGCGGTGTCATGTGTTGTCTCCTTTTTGCATTCCCATGGCGGCATAGATGGCGGGCATATCCAGTGCCGCGCGCACACCATCGGCAAGCAGATCAAACTGCTGCTGACGGTACTGCTCCATGGGGATAAGCTCGGCCCCGGCCGGATCGATGCCCTTCCGTTTGCACAAAAATGCGGTCAGTTTTTCGGTCAGTTCGCCGGTGTCGAACAGGCCGTGCAGGTAGGTACCGAATACACCGTCCTGCACACAGCCCTCCGGCGTGCCGTCTGCAAGGATGCAGAACGCACTGCCCCGCACCTCGGTGCGGCCTGCGTGGATCTCGTAGCCCGTCAGCTTTGCGCCTGCAAAGGGTTCTGTGGTCACACAGGCTGCGGTCTGGGTCAGGTGCTTTTCGGTGCCGAACACCGTCGTGGTGGGCAGCAGGCCAAGGCCCCGCAGGGTGCAGGGGGTGCCGCTCTCCTCCCCTGCCGGGTCGCAGAGCTGTTCGCCCAGCATCTGATAGCCGCCGCACACGCCCAGCACCGGCGTACCGGCTGCCGAAAGCCTGAGCACCGCCGCTTCCAGTCCGCTTTCCCGCAGCCAGCGCAGGTCGTCCATGGTGTTCTTGGTGCCGGGCAGGATGACGAGATCCGGTGCACCCAGCTGGCGGGTGCGCTGCACATACCGCACGCCCAGCAGCGGGTGCTGTTCCAGCGGGATAAAGTCGGTGAAGTTGGACACATGCGGCAGGCGCAGGATGGCGATATCCAGCGGCTTGACCGCAGCTTTTGTATCCAGCCGGTCGGAGAGGGAATCCTCGTCCTCGATCTCCACCCGCAGGTACGGCACTACGCCCAGCACGGGCAGGTGCGTTTTTTCTTCCAGCATGGCAAGGCCGGGCCGCAGGATCTCCACATCGCCCCGGAACTTGTTGATGATGAGCCCCCTGATGCGGGCACGCTCGTCGGCTTCCAGCAGCTCCACAGTGCCGTACAGCTGGGCGAATACGCCGCCGCGGTCGATATCGCCCGCCAGCAGCACCGGCGCATCGACCAGCTCTGCCAAGCCCATATTGACAATGTCATCCGCTTTCAGGTTGATCTCGGCTGGGCTGCCTGCGCCCTCGATGACAAGAAGGTCATATTCCTCGGCAAGGCTGTTGTAGGCACGCAATATATCGGGGATCAGCGCGCGCTTATGGCGGAAGTATTCTGCTGCAGGCATATTCCCGCGCACCTCACCGTTGACAATAACCTGACTGCCGACATCGCTGCTGGGCTTGAGCAGAATCGGGTTCATCCGCACATCGGGTTCAATGCCCGCTGCCTGCGCCTGCACGACCTGCGCACGGCCCATCTCGAGACCATCTCGGGTCACAAAGCTGTTCAGCGCCATATTCTGGCTTTTGAACGGCGCCGTTTTGTAGCCATCCTGCGCCAGAATCCGGCAGAGTGCCGTACAGAGCAGGCTTTTGCCTGCACCGCTCATTGTTCCCTGCACCATGATACATTTTGCCCGGCTCATGCAAGCACCTCCTTCATGATGGCAAGCAGCTTGGTGTTTTCTTCCGCCGTGCGCACTGCGGTTCGATACCAGCCGTCATCCAGACCCGGGTAGTTGCCGCAGCTGCGCACCACCGCGCCGTGCTGCCGCAGCTTTTCACCAAAATCTGCCGGGGCGCGGAACAGCAGATAGTTCGCCCGCCCCTCGATAACATACAGTCCCAATGCCCGCAGCCCGGCAGCCAACCGGGGCCGTTCGGCCTCGATCAGCGTGCGCACCTCCTCAGCGTAGGCGTTCTCCTGCAGTGCTGCCAGCCCGGCCGCCTGCGCCAGACTGGACACCGCCCACGGCTGCCCCGCCGCCTGCATACCGGCAAGCAGTGCCGTATCACTGCACAGCGCATAGCCCAGCCGCACCCCCGCCATAGCGTAGAGCTTTGTGAAAGCCTTCAAGATCACAAGCTTCGGTGCATCGTTCAAAAATTGTTCTGCCGTCAGTGCATCCCTGTCCGGCAGAAAGTCGAGGAAACATTCATCCACGACCAGCACCGCACCGCAGTCGGCACAGCGGCTGATGAGCCTTTCCACCAGTGCCGGCGGCGTCACCTGCCCGGTGGGATTGTTAGGCTGGCAGAGAAACACCATGTCCGTACCCTCGGTCACAGCCTGCACAAAGCCCTCTGTCAGTGCAAAATCGTTTGCCTCGTCCAGCAGGAACCGCTCGACCGTGCAGCCGACCGTATCCAGCGCGGCAGCATACTCGGCAAAGGTGGGGGCAGGCAGCAGCGCACGGCGCGGCTTTACAGCCAGCACCAGACGGAAGATCAGATCTGCAGCCCCGCTGCCGCAAAGGATATGCTCTATCGGCACACCCTCAGCGGCAGCCAGAGCGGCACGCAGCTCCCGGCAGAGGGGGTCCGGGTAGCGGTCCGCCATCGGCAGCGCTGCCGAGATAGCCGCAGCCACCCCATGCGGCAGCCCCAGCGGGCTGACATTTGCCGAGAAATCCAGCGCATCCCGGCCAAATTCTGCCCGGTAGCCCGCCCAATCACCGCCATGGACCAACTTCATACAAACGCTCCTCACATCATCAAAGCAAATCGGACGGCCAGCCCGATTATAAGCGCGAGCACACTCTCGGTGTACATCATTCGGTCAGCCCGCAGAATATCCTCCGCCTCGATAGGCCGCAGCGCATCGCCGATGGTCGGCTTATCGTAATAGGCGCCGAAGTAGTACGCCGGGCCTGCCAGCTGAACACCCAACGCCCCCGCGCAGGCGCTCTCGGTCTGGGCGCTGTTGGGGCTTGCGTGGTTGTGACGGTCGCGCCGCCAGATACGCCACGCCCCTTTTGCACTGCCGCCAGTCAGCGCTGCCGCTGCCACCCACAAAAGCGCAGCCAGACGGCTGGGCAGCCAGTTGGCGGCATCGTCCAATTTCGCGGCACAGCGGCCAAAATACAGGTATTTTTTGTTTTTATAGCCGAGCATGCTGTCCATCGTGTTGATAGCCTTGTAGGTCAGCGCCAACGGCGCACCGCCGATGAGCATGTAAAACAGCGGTGCAATGACGCCGTCACTCGCATTTTCGGCCACGGTCTCCACGGCGGCCTTCGTCACGCCTTCCGCCGTGAGGTTCTCGGTATCGCGGCCAACAATCCGCGCCACAGCCCGGCGGGCGGCGGGCAGGTCACCTTTTGCCAGCTCTTTATAAACATTCCGGCTTTCCTGCACAAGCCCCCGCGCCGCAAGTGCCTGCGCGCACCAGAACATCTGAACAGTCAGCCCCGCCAGCGGGTGCAGCCGTGCGGCCAGCGCACAGACTGTTCCCGTCACAGCCAGCGTCCCCAGCGGCAGCACGGCTGCCACGATTCCGCCGCCGAGCAACTCACCCCGATGGGTCTTGGGCAAGATGGCCCGCAGGCGTTTTTCCAGCGCTGAGATGCACCGCCCCATCCATACGACCGGGTGGGGCAGCCATGCCGGGTCCCCAAACAAGGCATCCAGCACAAAGCCGCCTGCCACCGCAACGCCGGTCAGCATGTAGACCCCTTCGTGTACTGCACAGTCTTTACAAGATGCAGGATATGCTGCGATTTCCAGTCCCGGGCGTCCAGCACAAAGCCGCCCGCATTGGGCGCGCACCACTCGTAGTAATCCCGGTGCGGCACGGCATAGCGGTCCAGCGCCGCCATCTGGGTGCCGCCGTGTGCCAGAATAACCAGCATCTCCTCCCCCTCGGCCAGGGACTGATCCACAAGGGCTGCAAAGGTCGTGCAGATGCGCTCGCAGAACTGATCCTTCCGCTCACCGTCCGGGCAGCGGCGCTCACAGTTGGAGGCGACCCACGCCAGATAGTCGGGGTCATGCTCCATCTCGACATAGCTGCGCTCCTCAAAGCTGCCGAAGCACATCTCCTTCAGCCCATCGACCGGGACAAGCTTCGCGTTGGGGAACAGGACCCGCGCGGTTTGCGCTGTGCGCTGCAGCGTAGAAATGTAGACGACCTTCGGGTCAATGTCCGCACGGCGCAGTTCTCTGCGCCCCTCCTCCGACAAGGGAATATCCCGCTGTCCCTGATAGCGCTTCTGGGCGTTATATTCCGTCAGACCGTGCCGCAAAAGATAGATCAGCATTTCGGCAGTTCTCCTTTCAAAATCGTTGGCAACCCGCAGAACATCTGTACAACGCAGTCTGCCCGGGCCGCCAGCAGGCAGGCCAGACGGCCCGCAGCCTCGCGGCGGGCGCGTTCGGCGGGGTCGATGGGCACGATACCTCCACCCACCTCGGTAGCTGTGACCACATCATAGGCGGCCAGCTCATCGGCCAGCGCCTGCAGCCCGGCCATTTCTGCGGCGCGGTCCTGCACCTCATAGATCTGCCGCCCGCCGAACTGCGCAGCAAATGTGCGCTTGCCGCTATAAAGCGGCCCCGTGATAAAAAGCATTTACAGCACCCCCAGCCATTGGCTGGCAGCCAGCGCCGCCAGCATCCAAAGCTCGCATTTTTGCAGGAACCACCCGGCCAAATCACCGGTCGTACCGCCAAACTGCCTGACAGCGACCCGGTGATACCGGGCAAATACCAGCCCTGCCGCCAGCAAAAGCACCCAACCGCCCAAGGCCAGAATCCCCACCGCCCACAGCAGACAGCCTGCCGCCAAAACACGGCAGACCGTTCGGCGGTCCGCAGCCGTTGCAAAGGTGTGGGCCAGCCCTGTATTTTTGGCCAGCGGGAACGCTGCCACCGCCAACCCGGACAGCATCCGCTCCCCCATCAGTGCCAGTGTCCAGAGCGCACCCGTGCGCGGTGTAAACTGCACACAGGCGCACAGCATCAGGTATGCAGCAAAATAGCTGCACAGCCGTATGACGGCAAAGGCCCCGCAGTGTGGGTCCTTTAATATGGCTAGCTTTTTCGCGGTATCACCGCAGCTTGCCAGTGCATCGCAGGTGTCGGCATAGCCGTCCAGATGGATGCCGCCGGTGACCCAGACCGGAATCAGACAGAATCCGGCAGCACGGGCCGCATCGGGCAGCGGCAGTACCCCGCACAGGCACCACAGCGCCCCGCAGATTACCCCCACCAGCGGAAATGCGCAGAGCGCATACCGCATATTTTTTTCGTTCCAGTCAAACTGCGGCACCGGCAGCGCCGAGAACATGGCAAGCGCCACCGCAACGGTCTGAAAAACTATCATCGCTTCGTTCCTTTATAGTAGACAGGAATGCCGCACACAACCCGCACGGCCGTGTCTGCGCGCTGGGCGGCGGCATTGTTGATCTTGGCCAGTGCACGCAGATACCGCTCGGTATCGCCTGCATACGCTGTGCCGCCGCTGAACACCTCATTCGTCACAAGGATCAGTTCCTCACACTGCGCCCGCAGCGCTTCGATTCCCCGCAGCACGGCATCGGCAGCGGCCTCGCCAGCCCCGGCCGGGTCGTACAGCTCGTTGGCTGCCAGATTGCCGAGATCCTCCAGCAGCACAGTGCCGCGCTGCGGTAAAGTAATGGCTTCAAGTCCGCGCGGGCACTCCACCGTGGCAAACTGCTTTTGTTGGCGCATGGCGCGGTGCCGCGCGACCCGTGCCGCGCACTCGGCGTCCCATACCTGCATCGTGGCAAGGTAGGTGCGCGGCAGTGGGCTTTGCATACAGAGCGACTCCGCAAACGCGCTTTTTCCGCTGGCTGCTCCGCCGATGACCAGCGTCAGCATTGCGGTGTGTACGGCGCGATGCCGCCCTCCGCAAAGGAATAGCAGCCATGATAGACCGCAAGTGCCATATCCCACAGCGGCAGGCTTGCTACAGCCCCCGTGCCCTCCCCCAGATGCAGATCTGCGGTGATAAGCGGTTTTTTGTGCAGTGCTTCCAGCACCAGCCGGGCGGCTGGCTCTGCCGAGACATGGCTGGCAAACACAGCCTTATCCGCACCCGGGCAGAGGCGGACAGCACAGAGTGCGGCCACGCTGCTGATAAAGCCGTCCATCACGATGGGGATCTGCTCAAGTGCGCCGCCCAAAAACACACCGCACAGCCCGGCAATGTCAAACCCGCCCAGCGCCGCCAGCACCCCCAGCGGGTCGGCAGCATCGGGACGGTTGACCGCAATTCCGCGCTCGATCACCTCTATTTTGCGCCGCAGCCCGGCATCGGAAAGGCCCGCGCCGCGCCCGGTCATCTCAGCCACCGGGCGGCCGAGCAACACAGACGCCACGGCGGAGGAGGTCGTTGTGTTGCCTATGCCCATTTCACCGGTGGCAAGCAGCTGCACACCGGCGCGCTTTTGCGCCCGCACCAGTGCAAAGCCGGCCGCAATGGCCTGTACGGCCTGTGCCCGGGTCATGGCCGGTCCTGCGGTAAAATCGCGGGTGCCGGGGGCAATGCGATAATCGGCGGCACCCGCCACGGGCGCACCCGCAATTCCCATATCGACCGGCACCACGGCACACCGGGCCGCTGCTGCCATGCGGCAGACACTGGTGCGGCGGGCAACAAGATTTTCCAGCACCGCACGGGTCACGGCAGCATCTGTCTGGCTGACCCCCTGCGCGACAACACCGTTATCCGCGCAAAGCACCAGCACGGCACGCTGCGCAAAGACCGGGGCGGCATTTCCGGTCAGGGCCGCCGCGTCCTCCACCATCGTTTCCAGTGCGCCCAGCCCGCCCAGGGGTTTAGCCAGCGCCGCCCAATGTGCATGGGCGGCAGCGCGGGCTGCCTCATCCGGCGGGGTTACGGTGCGCAGCAGGGTCATAAGTTCATTTTCGGTCATGTTCTTTCCTTTATATAGCGGCCGGCCGCGCCCGCAAAGCGCTTCGGCAGCGGCGTGCCGGCCCAGTACAGATGCGGAAAACCCGCATAGAGATGCTCATTGGCAAAGCCGCAGGCCCACTGCCGCCCATCTGCCTTGGCGGCTGTAAAGTCTTCGCCGTTGGCCGTGGTGTCCCAGTGGTGGAACTCATGCACCGGCAGGCTCTCCCCTGCGGCAAACAGCATACTGTCGGTGCGCGCGGTCAGTTTTGCATAGCCGAACCGCACAAGCCGACCGACCCGGAAGCCCTGCCCCGGCAGCACGCCCGCCATCGGATAGGCGATTCCGTCCGCGCCCTCGAGCGACCTGCCCAGATAGAGAAAACCGCCGCACTCCGCCACGGTGGGCAGCCCACCCGCAACCGCCTTTTGCACGGCGCTGCGCATGGGGGTATTCGCCGCCAGCTGCGCGGCATACAGCTCCGGATAGCCCCCGGGCAGATACAGCGCGCCGATCTGCTCCGGCAGGGCGGCGTCTTGCAGCGGGCTGAAAAAGCAGAGCTCCGCGCCGTTTTCCTGCAGTGCCTCAAGTGTTTCTGCGTAGGTAAAGCAAAAAGCCTCATCCCGTGCAACGGCAATGCGCACCGCTGGCGGCACAGTGATGCGGGGCGGATTTGCTGGGGCCTGGCGGTCAAACAGAGTATACAGTCTGTTCCAGTCGATGCACCGCTGGGCGGCATCTGCCAGAACCGCAAGCTTTTGCTGCAGATCGGCGATCTCTGCTGCGGTTTTCAGCCCGAGATGGCGGCTCTCAATCGCCGCCTCCGGCAGGTGGGGCAGATAACCCACTACCGGCAGACCTGTCTCCTTTTCCAGCATAGGTGCCAGCAGTGTGAACAAAGATTCACTGCAATCGTTGAGCAAAATGCCCGCGATATGGTGCGGCGTGCGGAACGCCAGCAGCCCGCGCAGCTCGGCCGCCAGCGTCAGGCTGGCACCCTTCGGGCGCACGACCAGCAGTGCGGGCAGTTCGAGCGTATCCGCCAGCTGCCATGCGCTGGCTGTATCCGTCACGCCGCCCAGCCCGTCATAGTAGCCCATGGCCCCCTCGCAGACGGCGGCGTCACAGTCAGCTGCCCCCTGCGCATACAGTCGGCGCACGGTGTCCGGTGCCGAAAAATAGAGGTCCAGATTATGGCTTTTTACCCCCAGTACAGCGCGGTGGAACATCGGGTCAATGTAGTCCGGCCCTGCCTTGAAGGCACAGGGGCGCTGCCCCCGGGCTGCCAGTGCCGCCAACAGCGCACAGGCTGCTGTGGTCTTACCGCCGCCCGAGCGCGGCGCGGTCAGAACGAGCTGCAGCATACTTACTCCCTCACGATCAAAAAAACAGGGTTATTCGCCATCAGTAAGTGGAGTGCCCCTGCCTGTTTGCTGCGGCTGACGGCGATCTGCGTGACCTGCGCAGTCAATCCATGGGCAGTCAGCGCTGCAATGGCCTCCTGCAGGGTCTCCAGCGCAATGGCGCTGATGCAAAGGCGTGCTGCGGGGTTTGCTGCCAGCACCGCATCCACAATCTGCCGCATGCTGCCCCTGCTGCCGCCGATGAAAACGGCATCGGGTGCGGGCAGCCCCGCCAGTGCGGCGGGGGCGCGGCCCTCCGTCAGATGCAGATTGGATACCGCAAATTTTGCGCGGTTTTGTTGGATCAGCGCACAGGCCTCTGGGTCACATTCCACTGCACAGACCCGGCCGGCCGTGGCCGCCAACGCCATCTCGACGCTGACGCTGCCGGTTCCCGCGCCGACATCCCACAGGGTATCGCCGGGGCGCACCGCCAGCTTTGCCAGCACAGCCGCGCGCACCTCCTGCTTGGTCATCGGCGTTTTGCCGCGCAGGAAAGCCTCGTCCGGCCAGCCCGGCACCCGGGCAGGCAGCGGCGGGCAGGGTTCGACCAAAAGAACGCTCAGCGGTGCAAATTCAAGGTTTGCGAGCGTTTCCACGGTATCGGTCACAAGGCGTTCAGCGGTGCTGCCAAGGTTCTCACCAACGGTGGCCTTCACATGCCCCCACCCGGCATCGGCCAGCACACGGCAGAGGGTAGCCGGGGTCTCGCTGCCGCCGGTCAGGAAAAAGACGGGCTTTCCGTTGCGGCAGACCGCTGCAGGGTCACAGCTGCAGCCGTGAGCGCTAACCAGCTGCCAGTCCTGCCAGGGGCGGTGCAGCGCTGCCGCCAAAAGCTGCACGCTGGATATGCCCGGCTCCACCGTATAGGGCAGCCCTGCCGCGTCAAGGGCGCGGCAGAGCGCCGATGCGCCTGAGTAAAACCCGGTATCCCCGCTGAAAACAACCGCTGCAGCGGCAATATCTGCGCGCTGCAGACGGGCGCAGATCTCCTGCGCCTTGTACAGTGCAGCACGGTCAGGCGTACATTCTGCCGGGAGCTGCTCCAAAAGGCGGCGCGCACCAAGGATCAGCTCCGCGCCCAAAAGCGCGTCCCGCCCTGCCGCCGTCAGGCTGGCGGCGGTGCCGCTGCCCATGCCAATGAGTGTGATTTTCATAATAGCTCCCTGCATCGCTGTATAATTTCTTCGGCGCACTCGCCCTGCTCCATGGGGCGGCGCAATACAATCAGCTGCACGCCGCATTGCTCGGCAGCCCGGGCCTTTTCGGCAAAGCCGCCCGCTGCGCCGCCGTCCTTGGTGACAAGGAAAGCGATCCGGAACTGACGAAACAGCGCTATATTCAATTCCTCGGTAAAGGGCCCCTGCATCGCAACTATGTTGCGGTGCGGGATGCCCGCTGCCTCGCAGGCAGTGATGCCTGCCACGGTCGGCAGCACCCGGGGGTACAGCCGCTCCGGCTCCAGCGCTGCAAAGGCTGGCAGCTCCTTAGCACCCGTAGCCAGCAGAATATTACCGGGCTTTCCCTGCAGATACGCTGCGGCATCGTCCGCTGCGGCAAACACGGCACTGCCAGCCGGCAGGGTGCTGGCAGGGCGCAGCAGGCGGTGGTATTCCACCCCGGCCGCCCCGGCCGCCGCACGGATATTGCGCGTTGCCTCGGTCGCATAGGGGTGTGTCGCATCAACGCAAAGGTTCGCATTGCGCAGCAGCGCAGCCATTTCTTCGGCGTCCAGCCGACCGGTGCGAACCGTGATCCCCTCGGCGCAGCCCTGCTCCTCGGCTCCAAGCTCAGTAGCCACGCAGACCGTGACCGCCGCCCCCAGCGCCGCCAACGCGCGGGAAAACGCCCGTCCCTCGGTAGTGCCGCTGAAAACGACCGCTCTCATACGCCGTGATACCCCCTCGGTGTGACCATTTTTCCGTTCTGTGCTTTCGTGGCGGCGTTGCCGACAAAAACAGTCGTGAACATATCCACCTCTGCTTTCTCCAGCTCCGCAAGCGTCAGCAGCCGGGCAGTCTGGCCTGTGCGGCCTATATTGCGCACCGTACCGCAGACCGTATCAGGTGCTTTACCGCCTGCAAGCAAAATCCGCACCGCCTTGGCCAGATAGTCTGCGCGGCCCTTGGAGGATGGATTGTAGAGGGCAAGGCAGAAATCCCCCGCCGCCGCGCAGGCGAGCCGTTTTTCAATGACAGGCCACGGTGTCAGCCGGTCAGACAGCGATACAACGCAAAAATCATGCGCCAGCGGTGCGCCCAGCACTGCGGCCCCGCTCAGTGCGGCGGTCAGGCCGGGTATGATCTCTACTTCAACCCCCGGGTAGGCGGGCGCCAGCTCCAACAGCGGGCTGGCCATACCGTAGACCCCCGCATCGCCGGAGCAGACCAGTGCCACCGTCTTGCCGCTCTGCGCCGTTTGCAGCGCCCAGCGGCAGCGGTCGAGCTCCTTCGTCATGCCTGTGGTGCAGATTTCCTTGCCGGGGTAGCGCGCGCGGATCAGCTCAACATAGACCGTATATCCGCACAGGACATCCGCCGCATCCAGCGCGGCCGCCGCCTGTGCTGTCAGGAATTGGCTGTCCCCGGGGCCAAGCCCCACCACATACACCACATTACGGTTCATCATCTCTCCATCTCCAATCCGGGGCAAAGGGGCGCAGCGCGGCGGCAAAGGTCACACCGTCCCGCGCCCATTTCGGCACAAGCAGTTTTCCCCCCGAGGCCAGCACCGCCGCCCGTTCGCATACATTGTCAACCCCGGTCACACTTGTGACAAAGCCGGAGGCCGTAAAGCTTCCGGGCACTGCGCGCAGCTGCGCAGCGGTATAAAAATCCATGTTCCAGCCGTGATCCCGGCAAAATGCCGCAAGGCCCGGCTCGTCCCGCTTCAGGTCGATGCTTGCTGCCGCAGCCACCCCCTGCAGGGCCATGCCGCTCTCACTGCAGAAGGCTGCAAAGGCAGCTTGCAGATGCTCGGCTGCCGTGCCGCGCCTGCAGCCAATGCCCAGCACCGCAATGCGCGGCACAATGTGCAGCGCCTGCCCGGTCGGGGTCAGCGTCAATGCAAAATCAGCGCTGCCATCAGCTGCAGGCAGCACACCGGCGGGCGGCGTGCCCTGTATGGGCCAATCCGTGGTAAAATGCACGCGCTTTCCCGCCAGCAATGCGCCGCTGACCCGCTTGATGCGCTCCGGCTCGGCCACAACGCAGCTTTGCCGCTTGGCCCACTCGTCCACCGCAAAAAGGCCGTGCAGGTCGGTGGCGGTCGTGATGACCGGCACCGCACCGCACACCGCCGCCAGCCGCCGCGCCAATGCATTGGCCCCGCCCAGATGCCCGGACAGCAGCGGAACGGCAAACCGCCCGCACTCATCCAGCACCACCACGGCGGGGTCTGTGGCCTTGCTGCGGCAGTACGGCGCGATAGCTCGCACTGCGATCCCTACTGCGCCGATATAAATCAGCGCATCTGATGCCGCAAACTGCGCTGCCGTCCATTCGTCCAGCCCCGGGCCGCCTGCACCGCACCACGCCACCGGGCCGGGGCATACCGCTGCCAGCCGCTGCGCCAGCGCCAGCCCGCGCTCCGTAAAGGCAAGATAGGCGCAGCTCATGGCTGTGTCCCCCTGCGGTACTCGGTCGTAAACGCCGGGTCGTACAGGCAACTGCGGTCATACCGCGCCGCGAGGAAATCCCCCACCACGATGAGCGCCGTCTTGGTAATGCCTGCCGCCTTCGTCTGCGCGGCCAGCGTGCCAACAGTACAGCGCAGAATTTTTTCCTCCGGCCATGTAGCCTTATACACGACCGCTGCCGGGGTCGCAGCGGTGTAGGCACCCTGCAGCAGCGCGGCCTGTACCTTGTCGATCAGCCCGATTGAGAGAAAGATCACCATTGTGGCACCGTGGGCCGCCAGCGCAGTCAGGCGCTCTCCCTCGGGCACAGGGGTGCGGCCCTCCATCCGTGTGATGATGACGGTCTGGCTGACGCCGGGCAGCGTGTACTCGGCGTTCAGCGCCGCCGCCGCACCGCAAAAGCTCGACACGCCGGGCGTATCATCGTAGGCGATGCCCCACGCATCCAGCAGATCCATCTGCTCGCGTATCGCGCCGTACAGGCAGGGGTCCCCTGTGTGGAGGCGAACGGTATCTTTGTGCGCTGCCTCATTTTCCTTCATCACAGCTGCGACCTGCTCCAGTGTCATTTCTGCGCTGTTGTAAATGGCGCAGTCCGCCTTTGCCAGCCCCAGCAGCGCCGGGTTGACAAGGCTGCCCGCATAGATGATGCAGTCCGCCGCCTGCAGCAGCGCCGCACCGCGCCGTGTGATAAGATCCGGTGCCCCCGGCCCGGCCCCCACAAAATGTACCATCTCAGTTTCCTTTCCATTTTTTCAGCAGTGCATCCGCAGTTTTTGTCTGGCCGAGCGGGCCGCTTTGGTTGGAGAACAGTACCGCCCCCACTGCAAAGGCCCCCGCCGCGCGGCGGTCGAGATGCAGCTGCACAGCCTCGAGCAGGCTTTCCAAAACGGCGGCACGCAGACCGGCCTCGTCCAGAACAGCAAGGCAGGCATCGGTCGTGGCGGCATCCATCAGCGCCCGGCAGACCGGCTGCGGCGCACCGCAAAGTGCTGCATGGGTGCAGAACAGCTCGGTCCGGCAGTCCGCCTGGCGGGAGTGGGTATTCATTATACCGCCCGCCAGCTTGACCAGCTTGCCTACATGCCCGACCAGAAGCACCTCCTCAAAATGCTCAGCCGCCGCCATATCCAGCGCATCACCGACAAAATTGGAGATTTTTACAATAGGAATGTCCGCCAGTTCCGGCATATTTTGGGCAAGATAGTCCAGCCCGTAGTTGCCGGGTGCCAAAATCAGGCGGCGGCTCCGCAGCGCGGCCTGATGGATCTCCAGCTGCAGCGTGTCAAGGATAGCCTGCTGGCTCATTGGCTCCACTATGCCGCTGGTGCCGAGCACCGACAGCCCACCCTCGACCCCGATGTGGGGGTTGAAGGTGCGCCGCGCGGCTTCCTCGCCGCCGTCAATGCAGATGACGACCGCAAAGCCGCCGGTATACCCGGCCGCCTCCGCCTCTTTTGTCAGCGCCTCGGTGATCATTCGGCGCGGCACATGGTTGATAGCCGCCGCACCCACCGGCTGATCCAGCCCCGGCTTTGTCACGCGGCCCACACCGTTCCCGCCGTCGATCGTAACGGTGCCGGGGGCATCGGGCAGCAGCGAGACCTCTGCCACCACCGGCAGCCCGGTCGTGGCATCTATGTCATCGCCGCCGTCCTTGACGATAGCACATTCAGCACCCTGCGCCGTCAAGCGGCAGCGCTGCGGGGTGACCTCCACAACAAGGCCTTTGGGTGTGCGCAGCCCGACTGTCTCGGGCGCACGGCCGGTCAGCAGCAGCCTTGCCGCCCCCGCCGCACCCAGCGCCGCACAGGTGCCGGTGGTATAGCCGCACCGCAGCAGCTTTTGCCCGCTGCGGATGTAATGCTCAAATTTCGGCTTGGCATCGTCTTTTCCGTACAGGGCCGCATATTGCTCCGCTGTCAGATCAAACAGGGTGCGGATGTTATCCTCGGCAAAGGCAGCCTCGGGTGAAAGCACTTGTGACACTCCTTTGGGGGATACACAGACCACCGCGTCCGCCAGCTTGCGCGCAAGCGCAAGCTCATGCAGCGTCACGATCACGGCAACCTGCTTTTCCCGCGCCAGCGTCCGCAGTATCGTCAGCAGCTCAGCCTTGCCCTTGACATCCAGAAAGGAGGTCGGCTCGTCCAGCAGCAAAATTTCCGGCTGCTGGCAGACCGCTCGGGCAAGCAGCACGCGCTGGCGCTGCCCATCACTGATGCAGGAAAAATCCCGGTCGGCCAGCGCATCCGCCTGCACAAGGCGCAGCGCCTGCCATACCTGCTCCCGGTCCGCGGCGGACAGCACGCCCAGCCGCCCTGTGTAAGGGTAGCGCCCGGCGGCAGCGACCTCAAAACAGGTGGTCAGCTCGGTGCGGGCCGTGTGGGGCAGCATCAATGCCAGCTTGCGGGCGCGCGCGCCCGGCGTATAGGCGCTCAGATCCTGCCCATCCAGAAGCACCGCACCGCCCTGCGGCTTCAGCTGCGCCGAGAGTGTTTTCAGCAGGGTCGATTTTCCCGCGCCGTTCGGCCCGATAAGCGCAAGGATGCTGCCGCGCTCTGCCTGCAGAGCAATATCCCGCAGCAGCGGTGCGCTGTAGCCGACCGCAAGCGCGTGTGTCTCACAATAACTCATACAGCCCCCTCCCTGCTGTGGCGGCGGACGAGCAGCCAGATGACGATCGGCGCGCCGAACACCGCTGTGACCGAGCTGATGGACAGCTCGGTCGGTGCAAACAGGCTGCGGGCGATCAGATCGCACAGCAAACAGAAGGCGGCTCCGCCGAGCGCACAGCCCGGCAGAACATACAGCGGCCTCGCACTGCCGAGCGCCTGCCGAACCAGATGCGGCACCGCAATCCCCACAAAGGAGATCGGCCCCGCAAACGCCGTAACGCAGGCTGCCAGCAGGCTGGACAGCAGCACCAGCGCTGCCGAGAACGCCCGGACCGGCACACCCACACTGCGGGCGTAGGCCTCGCCCATCTGGTAGGCGGCCATCGGCTTGGAGAGCAGAAACGCGGCCCCCAGACAGGGCAGTACAATAGCGGCCGCTGCCTCCACATTACCCCATGTCACACCGGAAAAACTGCCCATTGACCAGTTATGCAGGTTGACGATGTTGGAATCCTGCGCAAAGGCCACCACAATATCGGTCACGGCCGAGCAGATGTACCCGATCATGACACCGCAGATGACAAGGATGCTCATGCGCTGTACGCGGCGGGCTACCGCCAGCACAAACGCCATCGCCGCAAGCGCCCCGGCAAAGGCAGCAAGGATCAGGGTCAGTGAGCTTGTCAGCAGACCTCTGTTCAAAAATACCACCATCGTCAGCGCCACCGCCAGCTTGGCACCACTTGAGATGCCCATAACGAACGGCCCTGCGATGGGATTTGCAAAAAAAGTCTGCAGCAGATACCCGGCAGCCGACAGGGCCGCCCCGAGCAGTGCGGCCATCACAGCGCGGGGCAGCCGCAGCTGCCAGACAATGCTGCCCGCCAACGCATCCTGCCCGCGGCAAAGCAGCGCGGCTGCTACGGCCCGGGGCGTCAGCGCCACGCTGCCCCAGAACAGGTTGAGCGCAAACAGCGCCAGCAGGGCGGCCGCCATGGAAAGATATGCGATTGTCAGGCGTTTGGCGGTATGCATGATGCCTTCCTTTATATTGCTTATTTATTCTATCTTCGTCAAAAAGTTCAGTTCGCTTTCCGGCGGATTATCTTGGGTAAACACCCGGTTCATATCCAGAATCAGATCCGGCAGCTCCATGCTCTGCTGAAAAAGGCTCTGCGCCGTACACCAGACATTGCCCTGCTGCACAGCCCTGCAGTCCGCCAGCAGGGGGCATTTCTCCAGCAGCGCCGCAAGCGAATCGACCTCGCCCTCAATGGTGCTGTTGTAGATCAGCACATCGGCATCCTTCGCCCCTGCGTAAAAATTTTCCAGTGAAAGGTTCACGGTAGCCAGATTGTTGCCGTTGTCAGTCAGATCAGCAAACACATAGTCCCCGCCCGCCATCTCGATCATTCTGGCAACATAGTCGTTGCCCTTGCGCACGGTGGCAAGCCGGTTCGATGTAATGGAGAAAAACGCCACCGTTTTGCCGGTGGACGGCTGCTCTGCCAGTGGGGCAATGCGCTGCTCTGCCTCCGCAAACTGCTGCTCGGCCTGCTCTTTTTTGCCGAGCAGCAAACCGTATAGCTTGACCCATTCCATCCGCGCCAGCGGATTCTCCTCGTAGCTGGAGCGTTCGACCAGCACCGGGATGCCGAACCGCTCAAGCTGCTCCTTGACCTCCGGCGTATGGTAGATCATCGTATTTTCGATGGCAAGGCCACAGTCGGCGTTCAGGATCATCTCATAATCCGGGGTGCTGTATCGCCCTGCATAGGCGATCTCTCCGTTTTCCATCGCCTCGCGCGCTTGCCTGAGATACCACCCGTCAGCCTGTGTGCCGGACAGTGCTATGCTATCCAGCGCCCCGATGCTGATGATTGGATCCATCACGGAGGTCGAAACCAGATAGATGTTTTCAATCGGCTGCTGCAAAATCGTCAGATCCTGCTCCAGCCCGGTCGGCAGGGGCGCGTCCTCCGGTACCACAAGATAGCGCTCCTCGCCGATGGTGACAAGGCTGTACCCGCCCGCGCACTCATCGATCGTAAACTGCTCGGCGTATTCCAACGGGTAACGGCCCGTGACCGTCAGCCCGGCAGCGGCAGGTTCTGCCTCCTTTGCAGCACAGCCCGCCAGCAGCAGGGCGGGCAGCACCAAAAGTGCTGCCCGCCTCATTCGGCGGCAGCCAGCGTGGCGCTGTCAAAGGTCAGGGTGTAGTCGATCTCATGCGGGGTGCTCATCGCAACGGTATCTGCCGTGACGGCCAGAGCGGTGTCCAGCGCCGCCACAGGAATCTCAAAGGTCGAATTGCCCTCGGTGTTGGTGGGCAGGTACTTTTCCCCGTCCACCAGCATGTAATCATAGTTCGGGCTGCTCCAGACGACGACGGCAGTCATCGCGCCGTCCGCCACCGTCAGGGCTGCGGGGCTCTCCACCGTGGCGCGGCCGCTGCCGCCGGTAAGCGTGACCGCGCAGGTATAGCTGCCATCCTCCGGCAATACGGCCTCGGCGGCATCCTCCGCAGCGGGCACAGCGTCCGCAACACTGACGATATGGTCATACCAGGTGCCCTTGGTGCCGAGGATTGCCAGCGAAAAGTCAGTATCCACAGCCTCCACAGGAATGTCAAAGCCATAGACCTCGTCCGTGGTTCCGTCAGAGTAGGTCACGGTGTCCAAAGTCGGCTGCAGCCAGTCTGCCTCATGCGCGGGGGCATCGGCGGCGGTGCCGGGGTACAGATTTACGATCTTCTGGGACTGCAGGCTGACATGGAAAACCATCTTTCCGTCCGCCACCGTCAGCGTACCCATCCCCTCGCAGGCTTCATTTGCGTGGAACATGCTGCTGTCGGTCTTGAACTCGGCGGTATACACACCGTCCGGCAGGGCAGCCGCCGGGGTAGCCTCGGCTGTATCGGGCGTTTCGGCGGCAGCAGCGCTCTCGCTCTGTGCGGGGACGGCGCTTTCCGCCGCGGAGGTTGCGCCGCAGCCTGCCAGCAGCAGGGCCGCCAGCGTCAGGATCAGGAGCTGTTTCTTCATTTGTCTTTCCTCATATACTTTCTTTGTTTTTTGCGATACGGAAACCGCAATCGCACGCTTTCACCCAAAAACTGCCCGAAGGCAGATCCTTCGGGCAGAGGTGGAAAATCAACCGTTCAGTGTGTCGATCGCAGCCTTGGTATGCGCCACATACAGAGCCTGAACTGCATCGATCTCACCCAGACCGGCGATCTGGGTGTTCACGCTGTCAAAGCAGCCTGCGGCATTGAACTGGCTCAGCCACGAATCCTCGTCCGCACCGGCCATGTCGTTGTTGGCGTGGTCACCGGCAACCACCATCAGCGGCCGCAGCACGACCTTGGTATACCCGGCTGCCTTCACAGCCTCGATCACAGCCTCGCAGGCGGTATCCTCCGGCTCGCCCTCCACAGTGCCGATAAAGACATTCTCATAGCCGAGCGTCTGCATCGCCGTCTGCATCTGGCTGTAGCTGACCTTGGCCGTGTGAGAGGTGCCATGCCCCATAAACACAAAGGCAGTCCCATCGGCAGCGGCGGCAGCGGCATCCTCATATCCGGCGGTCTTTACAGCCTCATCGGTGATGGCGGTCGCAACGGCCTGCTTATCGTCATTGATGGCCGTGGCATCGCTGCCTACCTCGCCCAGCAGCGGCTCGGCGATAGCAACGCTCTCAAACTTATCCTTGTAGGCATCAATCGCCTCGCACATCTCATCGTACTCCGCGCCGTGCATCAGATGCGTCGGCTGGACGACCAGATTCTTGACGCCGTTGGCCACGGCACGATCCAGCGCCTGCTGCATGTTGTCGATCTTCTCACCGTCACGGGCCTGCACATGGTTGATGATGATCTGCGCGGTAAAGGCGCGGCGAACGCTCCAATCGGGGTATGCGGCCTGCAGGGCATCCTCAACGCCCTTGATGTCCGCCGCACGGCTGCCGTTGAAGGAGGTGCCGAAGCTGACGACCAGCAGCTCATTCTCGCCGATGTCATCCGCGTTGCGGGGATCGTCCAGCGCAGCATCACCGGTATCGCGGCCGAAGTAGTCGGGGTCGGCGTTCTCGCCCTCTACCATCTCCTTCTGGGTGTCGGTCAGGGCGTCCCACGCAGCCTTGGCGGCCTCGCACTGGGCATCGGTGTCCTCGGTACGGGTCTGCACATAGATCGCATCAATCAAATCGGCACAATTCTGGGCAGCCATCTCGTCTGCATCCCCTTCCTCTGTGCTCTGGGCGGGGGCGGCCTCGCTTACGGCCACGCTCTCGGGCGTGCTGTCAACGGGGGCGGTGCTGCCGCAGCCGGCCAGCAGTGCGGTGGACAGGGCTGCCGCCATCAGCGCGGCGGCGGCTTTCTTACAGTTGCGTTTTTTCATGGGTTCTGCTTCCTTTCTAAAACAGCCATTGCCGAGGAAGCAGCGCACACCCAAACAAGCCCGAACAAAAAACGAGGTCTTTTGCGTGCAGAATGGCAACACAAAAAGACCTCGGCTTTTAAGCAGGTTCCTTGCGGTACAACCAATTCCTCGTGATTTGGGGCGTTTAGCCCCCGTACCCGGCAGCGGGCAGGTTTCCTGGCTGAAAGCTCTGCGCCTGCCGCCGCCTTCCCGGGCTTATGGCCCAGTGGCTGATGCACCTGCATCGTGGCGGCAGACTCCCTTATCACAGTGACGAGATCGCGCGG
>ERZ833608.1003-NODE-1003-length-20323-cov-5.790310_pt1 | contig 20323 bp, 9 predicted proteins | sample MGYA00519694_ERZ833608 | MGnify/ENA primary metagenome ERZ833608 (study PRJEB31850, sample SAMEA3708742) | human gut metagenome | biome: human gut; feature: human-associated habitat; material: faeces | place: China | collected 2014 ... | reverse complement strand
CGTTGCTTGAATCGGTTCTGCTATTCCGTTAATCTCTTCCAAAGATTCTTTTTCTTCCGATACCTCAGCTTCTCCCGATAATTCTTTTTCTTTTTTATCATAATCTGTCCACACACGTTGAGAAATAGCAGTAAAATACGAGGACTCTTCCTCCATAATTTCTTCCCTGATTTCCCGTAATTCATCTAAGGTATCCGCATTTACAGTTTTGTTGTGATAATGATAATAAAGTACTTCTTGTCCGAGTTTTACATCCAGACGTTCCAATTCTTGTGTTGACATTCGATTCCAAATATCATCTTTTTCCGTATGAATCGTGAAACCTTCTCCATCATCATGATATTCTAATGTGTATTGAAGTCGATTCACTTCTCCCTTAACTTTGCAATCAAAATCATGGATTCTTGTTCTGGTACCGGACATATATTCTGAATCAACTAATCTCAAATCAGTTATATCTTCCGCTGTCAAAGTATCCTGCTCCAGCTGTTCTCCTAACATCTGCTGTGCTTCTTCCAAATCTGCCAGTCTCTGTGCTTCCTGCCGCTCTTCATACTTTTCCAATTCTTCCGGTGACAAATAATCATCTGTGCGGATTAACTGGCGGACACGTTCTGCAACTTTGTTCCACTTTAATAAAACTTCTACCTCTGGACTGCCAATTTTCCCTTTTGCAAGTTTTAATCCTTTTGCATCATGGGATGCGTCGGAAGCATCTGCTCCTGGTATTCCGGGTGAAGAACCACCCGTTCCATACTCATTTTTCAGGAACTCAGCTGCATCTTTCATATCATGATGTTCCATGAAATACTCATAGATTCGGTTACGTCCTCCTGCAGTAATGCCGCCTCTTCTTAATACTGCGTCAATTTCATCCTGTGTAATAAAGGATAGTGCCGGTCGCTCTACCTTGAATTGCTGATCCACCCAGGAACGCTCCCTCTGGAGATCTTTATAGCGCTGGAAATATTCCGGATTGTGCTGGATTTCCCAACGATGGTAATCTTCTGGATTCTTTCCCATATCTTCCTGAAGCCATTCAAAACGATAGGCTGTCGCAGCTGCTTCTTCCGGATCTGTCCAAGCCGCCCCAACTACATCCTGCCAGTCAGAATAAGACAACCGTTCTTCTCTGTTTCTGCTCGTATCACGGAAATGAAGTGCCAGAAGATCTGTCATTTCTTTCTGTTCCTGCTCGATAGCATTATTGGAGATAAGGTTATCAACGTAATTTCCCTCCTCATACATATCTCGGATTCGATCAGCGGCTTCTTCCCACGTAACGATACGGTCAAAGTTTCTTCTTGCAGAGTCACCTCTCCGGATACGGATACCATCGTTGTCGTACCAGATACTGATTTTATGACCATCTATGGTAAATCCTTTTCCTCCAGTTCTATATTCATCTTTCAGGAAACTTTGCATTTCTTCATTGTCCAGACCTTCAATCAATCTTGCAGTAATGTGAAACAGCGTATTTTTCTGTCCGCTTCCTGTTCTGAGAATATCGTCTACCACTTCATCAGAAATAAGAAAAGCGGCTGGCTGTTCTAATGCAGCTGCCGCTTTCCTTATTTCTCCTAACTGTTCCTCTTCTGTTGGGAACAGGCTTAACTGTAAATAATCTCCTGAATTACCAGTTCCTCTGCCTGTGCCTTGATCTGATTCATGTGTCTGGTCCACGCCATTGTGTCTGCCATCTTGTCCGGTGCCGGATCTTTCTCCAGGAGTTCGTTCATCAGGTTGTCTACTCTCTGTCTTGCTTGACTGTCGATCTCCATCAGATAACTGTCCAGACGGTTCTGCAGTGTCAGAATGTTGAACCTGGCTACCTTGTGATTTCTCAGATACTCTTTCCTCATCATTCCGTACTTCCCGATCGTTCCTCTCGTCTCTTCCAGGCTGATATCTGGAATCTGATACTCTCCGTTCTGGCTGTAACTGATCTCTCTCATAGTCTGCTTCCTCCTTTTTTTCTTCTCTATCTTCTGTGTTATCCGTGTTACTTTCACGAATTAACGTGTTAAATTCATTATAAGCTACTTCTTTTTCTTTTGCAACCGTTTTCAGGTCATTTTCCAGATCATTCAGAACATATCGTCCAATCTGCATCAGGACTGGTCTGCTGATCTCGTTGACCACACTTCCCAGATGTCCTAATACTTTCAGCTGATTGAAGTCCGTTATATGCCGAAAATCCTCTACATCCAGATATTCCTGTACATCCAGTCCACACCGGTTTAGTAATACATACCAGACACTATTTGTCATCAGTTCCCGAAATTCTACTTCCTGATTCTGTTCGTCCAGTTCTTCCAAAAATGTCCCTGTCACATCCAGTCTCAGTTCTTCCAATGCATCTGGAAGCCATTCCTGCATACTCTCCTTCGCTGCCTGATGCAGACTTTCAGCAAGTCCTCCTTCTGTATCTTCCAGTGATAACTGCTCCTGCAGATAATCTGCCACCAGATGTTCTCCTTCTACTGGAAGATTCCATAACTGAGGATCCTTTCCAAGATTCCGCACTTTATAAGTGTCCTGCACATCAAATACATACCGAAGTTTTGTTTTCGGTCCGGAAGTATTGTCAATCAAGGCAATCCCCTTAGATCCCTTTTTGATCCATCGGTACATCTTCTGATTCCAGATTTCCATGGATGCTACGGCAGTTGCTTCCGGTCGCTGTGCATAAATTAAAAGCTGTTCTGGAAAAGTGTATTTGTACAGTCTGGATGCAGTGTTTAGGAACCGCATCCATTCCTGCGGACTGGCAGCTACATCTTTTGCCACCTCTTCCGTCAGCTGTTCCATTGCATATAATTTATTTGCCATGTGCTACTCCTTTTCATAAAATCAGGGACTGCTTGGCACAGTCCCTTTAAAATCATCGTTACTTTTCTTTATAATGCTGCGGCAAGATCTTTTGACTTATTCTTTGGCACTTTGTCTGCCTCTTTTGCCTTGATTTCTGCCTTAACTTTCTCCATTCTTCCATGGATTCCACCTTTTACTTCCGCTTTTTCGGCTGCTTTTTCTTTCTCCAAACGAGCTTCCCTGCGCTCAGCATTTTCCATTACTGCGGTCTTTTTATCACAGAACTGAACCTTATCAGAAAGCTGTTCCTGCCTTTCCACCTGTGTCTCATTGACTTCCTGTACCATCGCATTTAATTCCGGAACCTGAAAAATTCCGTTATCAGGGAGAATCAGCACTTCATGAACGGAAGATGGGATGACAAAGTAATCACTTCCCAGGCATTCCCCAATCTGTTTACGAATATCTTCCTGCAGTAACAGGGAAGCTCCATTCATCTTAGATTCATTGGTAAGGCAGAACATTGGATTCTCCACGGTTTCCATATCCAGTTTCTCATTCAAAAGATTCTTCGGTGTTCCTCCAAAAATCATGGATTCGACAATCTGTGTCATATCCACCAGTTGCACTCCTCTGTTCTTATCTGCCATCATCGCATCTACCTGAATCTGTTCGACAGATACTCCCCATTCGTTCATCAGAGAAACAGTTACCGGAATACTGCTGATCCCTTCTCCATTTTCCTCCAGATTTACTGCATAATAAGCTGCAAAATCTCCATGTTCTGTGGCTACTTTATCTGCCAGACGATCGGTATTCCATTCCTTGTCACAGATTCTCACCTGCAGTTTTTCCTTCATTTTTTCATAATCAAAAATGTCAGGTACTCCCATTTTAATAAATTCTGCTTTATCCTGTGCTTCAATATACATATCAACTACATCGCCAACACAAGAATCCACATCTTTTCCAATCACATATTCCAGGTAGAGGGAATCCAGATAGACTGTCGGTACGATTCTCTGATCTCCGTTTGGAATCGTAATACCTGTCAACTTCAACCCGTTGTTTTTTTCTACTTCCTGCAGTTTAATTTCTGCGTCCTTATAAGACTCTGGCAGATACTCCTTTACATTGTCTTTGACATATTCATAAAATTCTTTTCTGTTCATCATACGCTTTTACCCCTTTCTGATCATGTGATGGTTCATTCTTTTTCTGCTGACCATCTGCTCGGCTTTCTTCTGATAAGCCATCATTCTCTTTACTGTTTTCTCCTGGTTTTTTCGTGCTTCCTGTCTTTTTTCCATTGCTTTCATCATAGTTTTCTGTTCCTTTCTGTGATTTTTTTGTATGAAAAAGGGAGCCTCACATAGAAGCTCCCAATCATAACCGTTGGTTTCCTTATTTGCTTTTCCTTTTTTTGCAGATATAAAGTCCTGCCATACCTCCTGTGGAGATTACCAGAAGCAGAATCGGCAGCCAAATATTCGTGCTGTCACCTGTTTTTGGTGCATTTGATACCTTTGTCTCTTCATGTGACTGTGGTGTATCCGGTGTGTTCGGTGTTTCTGGAACTTCCGGTTTCTCATTTGTCAGATTGAAAGTAACTTCCACGACTGGTGTACTGTCATTCGCATAAGCAAATGTCACTTCATGCTTGGTCTGATCCAGTGTGTATCCGTCCAGTGTTTTTGTTTCCACCAGATAATACTTGATTGCTGTATCATATTTGCCGTTCTTAAATGTGGCAATCTCATACAGCTTACTTTCTACATGACCGGCAGCGTCTGTCTTTAAGGTTTCCAGTACCTTTCCTTTGCTGTCACGGAGTTCAAATTCTACCCCTTTCAGCGGTTCTCCTGATGATTTATCTGTCTTATTGAGAATCACTTTTCCCTTGGCAGTATCATCTTTCATAGCCACTTTTTGAATTTCTCCGGTATCTTTCACCTCAAATGTCACATCGGCTGTCAGAAGATATCCTTTCGGTGCCTGCTCTTCACGTAAGGTATATTTACCGATTGGCAGTTTTTCGATATAGTGTGCTTCCTCTGTGGAAGTCCAGCTCTCTACTACCTGATCATCCTTATCGAGAATCGTCAGTTTCGCACCTGGAATCTCAGTTTCTCCTGTGATATCAGTCTTACTGATCTCTACTTTTGTCACATCATCTTTCATCTCATGCTTCTGAACCTCTGCTGTATTCTCTACTGTGAAAGTAATACTTTCTGCAGTGACATATCCATCTGCCGGTTTTGTCTCTGTCATGGTGTATTCCTTACCAACAATCAGTTCTTTGATCACATGGGATTCTTCCGTAGAAGTCCATTCATCTACTGTATTACCATCTGAATCTGTCACTTTCAGGTGTGCACCTGGAAGTTCTTTACCGGTTGTCAGGTCTGTTTTGGTAAGCTCCACTGTGGTTGGCTGATTTTCAAAAGTAAAGTCGTAGCTTACTTCTGCCTGGTCTTCTCCGGCATATTCAAAGGTAAATTCCTGTACTTCTTCTGTTGTAACAAATCCGTCCGGCGCAAAGATTTCTTTCACATAGTATTTTCCATCTACCGGAAGATCTGCCGTAAAAGTAATCTGTCCTTTTTCATCCGTTACTCGCTGCTCGATCAGACTGTCTTTCTCAAGGAGTACCTCGCCCTTTGCATTTTTGATATCTTCACTGGTGTAAAGACCGAAGACACCACCTGCAAGGACACGGTCTGTATCTTTTTCTTTCTTCACAACCGTAACCTTTACTTTCTGACGGGCATTCTGCCATTTCTCATCATAAGTAATGACTGGTGTGTCCTGATCATGGTAGGAAAGATCAACATATCTCGGCTCTCCGTCCAGCACATAACCATGGGCTGTTTTTACTTCCTTCACATAGTACTTGCCAGCCGGTAGATCTCCCATCTGTGCAATACCATTGGAATCTGTGGTAATGGTTCCTACTTTTTCATCTGCTTTAAAATAATCTTCACTGACACCATCTGCCGCTTTGATATCTTCCGCAGCAAATACATCGAAAGTTACATCTGTAAGACTTCCAGTTACATATTCAAAGAGATGCTCCACAGTACCTTTTACATTGTCCAGAAGTGTCACTTTATCCAAAAACTCTCCATTTTTGTTGATGATCAGAAGTCCTGTCGGTACTTCATCTTTCATCTCTACTTTCTGAATCTCTGCGGTATCTTCCAGCGTGAACTTCACATCCGTTGCTTTCAGATAACCATAAGGTGCCATTTCCTCACGAAGGGTGTATTCCTCTCCAACTGTCAGTCGTTTGATCACATGTGGCTGATCTTTTACAGAAATCCACTGATCCACAACATTTCCTTCTTTATCAAGAACGGTGAGTTTTGCCCCATCCAGCTCCACACCTGTTGTTACATCAGATTTTGTGATTTCTACTGTTGTCGGCTGGTTCTTTTTCACTGTTTTCAGTTTTACTGTCTTCACATCCTGTCCCTGGTAAGAAGCATCCAGTTTCAGAATTTCATCAGAGGATACAAATCCCGCCGGTGCTTTTAACTCTTTCACATAATACTGTCCAAGTGGCAGATCCAGCGTACATGCTGCAAGACCATCATTATCAGAAGTCATTTTCTGTAAGAGTGTATCTGCTTTCACAATCACTTTTCCATCTGCCTTGATATCCTCTTTGTTATAGATACCAAAGACAGCCCCTGCTACGGTTGCACCATTCTCTGCATCCTGTTTTTCTACCTGGATTGCAACTTTCTGTCGGTCATCGCCAACAGTCACTTCCTGTTCAATCACAGGTATATCCTGATCTGCATAGACAAATGTGACATCAGATCTGTCATGATTCAGGACGAATCCTTCCGGTGCAGTCTTTTCTACCACATAGTACGAACCAAGCGGCAGATTCTCTGCAACTGCTTTTCCGTCTTCTCCGGTCGTAACTGTTGTTACCAGTGCATCCTTCGCATAGATCAGCTGTCTGTTTCCGTTTTCATCTTTCTGATAATCCGGTGTATAGATATTTTCAGCTGCATAGACATTAAATTCCGCACCCTTCAGGTATCTTTCTTCATAAACAAAATCCTTCTTGTATCCGGTCAGCATCTCACCTTTTTTATAGATCATCAACTTTCCTTTTACCGGATGGTTCTCGTAATCTACCGTTATAATGGCATCTCCGCTCTCAGAATCCATCTGGTATGCTGTATTTGCATCCACTGCAATCTCTACATAGTTCTTGTTGATTGTGTACCCTTCCGGTGCGTTTACCTCTTCAATTCTGTAGTGACCGATTTTCAGGTTCTTTGGCATGATCAGATACCCCTGACTGTCCGTAAAATAAGACTTGTGTGTGGTTGTCACAGGATAAGTAGTTACCTGCTCCACATACTTTTTATTATCCAGGTCATATACCTTAAATTCTGTTCCTGCAATCAAGACGGATTTCTTTGTTTCATCGTCTTTTTTCACGATTTTCAGTTTTGCCTTAAACTCTTCATCCAGAAGCACTCGCCAGATCTGTGGCTCATTCGGATGATGTTCTGTGATATTCACTTCAAAATCATCGACTGGCTTGTAATTGTGCGGTGTTGTAGTTTCACGCACAATATAGCTTCCAAATGGTAATGGAATACTGCAGGCATACCCTTTTTCATCTGTGAAAATCTCCGTTGCTCCATTTTCTCCACTCACTACTGGTTTGACAGAATCAAAATCATAGCTTCCATCTGCTTTCTTTGTAAGGGAAGATTTCAGATAAACTGTAAATCCAGCTCCGGATAACAGATCTGCATCTGTCTTTCCATTGTTGGCTGCTTTGATGATCTGGAATGGCTGCTTGATGACCTGCTCACTGGAAGTGCACTCTCTTTTTACTTCTGCTGTCATATCTCCTTCATAACTGCACGTAAGATCATGCTCTTCTGTATCTGCCAGGTATCCGGTCGGCGGTGTGATCTCTTTGATATAATATTTGCCAAGATATAAGCCATTTACAGAAGCCTGTCCTTTGTCATCTGTTGTAAGAGAAGCTACCTGCTCTCCTGCTTTATAAATAGTTCCCGTTGCTCCATCCGGGTGCACGATATCTTCACGGGCATACAGACCATAAACTGCACCTTTCAGTGTGGCATCTCCCTGTGGTACTGCTTTTCCTGTTTCTTTATCAACTTTGAATAAATTGATCTTTGCTGTCACACGGTCATTGCTGAAGGTATGGGCAAAAGATACGGTTGCTTCTTTATCATTGGTGTAAGAAAACTTGAACGTATACACATCTTCTGTATTTCTTACATAGCCTTCCGGCGCCTGATCTTCTTTTACAGAATAGGAATATCCAATCGGAAGATCTGCTGTAAATTTTGCAGTTCCATCTTCGCCAGTAGTTACTTTCTCAATCAGCGTTCCTTTTTTCACAACAACGCTTCCGTCTGCATTTCTGATATCATCGGATGCATACAGAGCAAAAATACCGCCTTTCAGTGGTTTCTTGGTGTCTTTATCCTGTTTTACTACGGAAACATCTGCTTTCTGTCTCTCGTTGTTAAAAGTCACATCTGCAAATACAACTTCTTTATTCTGACCAGCATAAGTTAGAGTCACTGACTTTTCTTCGCTGCCGTTATAGAAAGAGTCCGGTGCTTTTGTTTCTTTTACCACGTAGGTTCCAAGATGCAAGTTTTTCAGTGTGACAGAACCATTCTCACCTGTTGTCAGGTTTTCTTTTACAAGGTCACCTTTACTGTACACTTTTGTGCCATAAGCTGTTACGATATCTGCCCCTGCATACACGTTATACACTGCATTTTTCTGTCTGCGGTTTTCATACTGAAATACCGTTCCATTTTCACTGACATCTGCTCCGGTCAGAACCTGTCCTTCTTTGTAAATGGTAAGCTCTGCCAGCTGTTCTTTATTTTCCACGGTTACAGCTGAGGTCTTACTTGCTACCAGTTTTACATTTGTTGCCGTTGCATTTACTACATATCCCTGTGGTGCTGTGATCTCTTTCAGATAAACCGTATCCTGTGTCTTGATGATCGTAACAGAAGATTTTCCATTCTTATCTGTTGCCGGCATCTGAGTGATCAGCTTTGTACAAGCCTCATCGCTGTATACACCGAATACTGCACCTGCAAGATTGACATCCGCTGTATCGTCTTTCTTTACGATTTCGATCGTAGCCTGTTCAATCCAGGACACCTTTAAGCTTACATATTTTTCATCAGCGACACCTTCTCCAAACACAAATGCCAGATCCTGAACACTTGCATTCGTAGTCAGTTTATATGCTGAATAATCTTTTGTAATACTTCCCTTCATCTTTGTAGAAAAAGAAGCACTTACATCTTTTGTCTGTGTCAGAGGAGCTGAGAGATAAAACGTGGTTCCTCCTCCAATTGTTACGCTTGCACCTGCCGCACTTACATTTCCAGTAGATACATTATGGAGCTTTACTCCCTTTGGTAAGTCCATTGTAATTTTCTGCTGGGAAGATGCGTTGAACTTGATGTTCTCCGTTCTCTGAACATTACCATCTACATAAGCTTTTACATTCGGTTTGGAAAATGACATCGCTACATCTGGTATTTCCGGCTTATTCACACAATAATTATAGAGTTCTTTTGCCAAAGCCTCGCCTGTAGCATTTGTTCCATAGAATGCATCACTGCTTCCATTGGCATAAGATGCAGCCATGTGAATAATGATGAATCTTTTTCCTTCTGAGAAATCCGTGTGTTTATTCGCAAAAAAGCTTTCGCTCCCTGCTGCATCTGTACCGTAATAACACACTTTTGCTAACGCCTGATTGTCCCCGATCTTTGTGATTGTATAATTTCCAGATCCTGGTCCAGGTTTTGCTGGCTGTACACAATACGCAGTTGCTCTGACGCTTCCGTAGCTGATATAGTACGGCTCTGTCAGATAGGTTCCAAGATTATAATCTGCATATCTATACAGAGGTCCTTTTTCGATCGTTACCTGCTGTGTAGTTCTTGCTGAATAAGCCGAAACTGCTTCAAATGTTGCAATCTCTCCTTCTTCCATAGCATCAAGATCCACACCTTCGTCTCCTGCCTGTTCCAAAACATCATGAAGCTCTAACCCTGATTCTTCATCATAGGTATCCTGGTTCTGTGCCTGCTCTACCAAATCATCAAATTCATCAGCGTCAATATCGGTAATCCCCGATTCTGCTTCTGAATCCTCCGATTCTTCTGTCTGCTGTTCACTGCCAGCTGTTTCGGATTCAGTCACTGCTTCACTCCCTGCCGCCTCTGTCTGAACTTCTGTTTCTTTCTCACGCACAATCAGTTTTCGGCTGATCTGGTACTTCGGATGCTCCTGATTTACCGGTTCCACATAATAGACCGCTTTGTAAGTGTCCGCATGATCTGTCGTAAAATTCTCATTCTTTTCATTCTTTGCTTCCTCAAATGTGACTTTGACCTTGTCAGCATCCTTGATTTCCAGTCCTGTGTAGTCTGATTTCACATCAAATACACTGCCTGTTTCGATTTCATAATCTTTGGCAGTCACCACCTCATCTTCATCCAGAAGGTCTTTCACTTCCTCATAAAGTGGAGGTTTTTCCTCTGGCTGAATCTCCGCTGCATATGCAGTCATCGGAGATAACACTGTACTAAGCATTGTCATGCCTGCCAGCAAGCCAGATACTACTTTTCTAAAATTACCTTTTTTCTTCATGCTAAGGTCCTCTCTTTCATAATATTTGTATTAAAACAGACAGTCCTTAGACTGCCTGCAATACACTGCTTATCGTTGCGGGAAACTCAGATTGAACTGCACATTTCCCTCGCCGGGATCAACCATCTCCACTGTTGCTTCATACTGTCTCCCTGTTTTTCTGGATACCAGATCCTTATAATGGATTTTTCCTTTAGACAGGAACTTCTTTGCTGCCGCCTTATCCATCTTTTTCCCCTGGCTTGCAAGGAATTTATCATTCTTCCACAAGGTAAAAGCACAGTTCCGGTCAGAACAGTAAAAGTTTACTTTTCCTTCCCTGACATCAGCTCCACAGCGGGGACATTTGCCAATGACTTCTCCTTTTGCTTTTCCCTGAAACTGATTTTTCTTCTCTTCTGAAATCCCCTGATATCTGGCAACCAGTTCCTGCATCAGCTCTGTAATCCCATTTAGGAATTCATCTGCTGTCTCTGTATTCTGGGCAATGTGATTCAATGCCATTTCCCACTCTGCTGTCATCTTCGGAGATTTAATCTCATCCGGCAGAACCGTAATCAGTACATTGCCATCATCTGTCGGCACCAGATTTTTCTTTTCCCTTTTCACAAAACCAGACTGAATCAGTTTTTCAATGATGGCTGCCCTTGTTGCCGGAGTACCAAGTCCTTTCTTTTCCGTATCTTCGGTCAGTTCTTCATTTCCTGCACGTTCCATAGCAGAAAGCAGGGTATCTTCTGTGTACTGTTTCGGTGGCTGTGTAAAATGCTCCGATACAAAAGAATCACAAGGACCGTAATGCTTGCCAGCCCAGATATCCAGCTCCGGCTCTTCTTTCTCAATCTTTACGCCAAAGAACTGTTTCAATTTATTTTCGATTGCCTTGAATCCTTCCTGCTTTGTTTTCTTTGCCGTGAGATAAAACGTATGATAATTACAGGTAATCTGGCATTTATGGCTTTCATAAATATAAGGATCTGCGGTTGCTGTCAGTACCCTGGCACTGATCAGATACAAAATCTTGCAGTTTCGTTCTTTCAGTTTACCTATATCTGCCTTTGCTACTTCCATGGTCGGGATAATCGCATGGTGATCAGATACTTTCTTTGAATTTAATACCTTACTCACGTCCGGCTGATATTCCAGCCCTTCGGCATAGGGCATTTTCCCAAGCAACATCTGAATCAGAGTTTCTGTGCTTTCTCCCATCTCATCTGTCAGATACTGGCTGTCTGTTCTCGGATAAGTAACAAGCTTCTGCTCATACATCTCCTGCACGGCATCCAGCGTCTGCTGTGCGGTATAACCAAACATTCGATTGGCTTCCCTCTGTAAGGTTGTCAGATCATAGAGCTTCGGTGGACGAACTGTTTTCTCCTTCACATCGTCCTTCTCTACTTCACACATACGCTCCGCACAATCCGCAGCCACTTTATCTGCATCTTCTTTTTTCTGAAAATGCTCCGTGACTGCATCCATATCATCAAACTTGATATGAGCCATATAATATTTTTCTTTGGTAAATTCCTTGATCTTCTGATTTCGATCCACGATCATGGCAAGTGTTGGTGTCTGTACTCTTCCAACTTTCAGATTCTGGTTATACAGAACGGAAAAAAGACGGCTCGCATTGATTCCCACCAGCCAGTCTGCCTTTGCCCTGCAAAGTGCTGACTGATAGAGACTGTCATAACACGAACCGTCTTTTAATGACGCAAATCCATCTTTAATTGCCTGTTCTTCCATAGATGAGATCCAGAGCCGCTTCATCGGCTTTTTGCATCCTGCCTGCTCATACACCAAACGAAAGATTAACTCACCTTCACGTCCTGCATCAGTAGCACAGATCACCTCATCTACTTTGGAATCTCTCATCAGTTTCTTTAAGATTTCGAACTGCTTCTTTGTGCCCTCCAAAATCTTGTGTTTCCAACATTCCGGTACAATCGGCAGATCCTCATATCTCCATTTTTTATATTTTTCATCGTATTCCGATGCATCGCATAATCCCACCAGATGTCCTACGCACCAGGAAACGATATAACCGTTTCCCTCCACGTAGCCATCTTTTCTTGTTCTGGCTCCAAGCACGGAAGCCAGTGCCATCGCAACCGATGGCTTTTCTGCAATCACTAATGCTTTCATTCTATTTCTTCCTCACTTTTCATTTCTATATCTGACTGTATTTCATTTCCCCAGACATCCCACCCAGGTGTTGTCTGTCGTGCAAATAATTCTATTCTCGGTACATCACCAATAAGCTCAACAATTCTATCTCTTGCCACATCTGGTTTTTTACTGTGTCTTTCAATGTGTGATAAAATAATCTGTCGAACATATGCTGATTTCCTATGAACAGACCCTTTCGTTGCAAGCAAACAAATTTCGGCATTGCTCCTTGTCCAGTGTCCCAGACCAAGAAACAAAGTATCTGCCTTTTTATTCTTCTTTACCCACACGAACGCTACTGTCTTGTACTGAAATCCCCATGCTTGAATCACACTTAATCCTTCTCTCAGCTGTGGAAAAGTGACCCAGAGAAATAAAACACAATCTTTATCCGCTAATTTTCCAACTGGAAGATCACAGATTTCCTGTAAACTCATGGTCGGGTAATGGTCTGCGGCAATTCCCTGCCCCGCCTTCCTGTTATACTGCCAAGGCGGATCAGCGTATATAATCTGATATTTCTTATTCCGCACTCAATCATCGCCCTTCCTCCTCTTCTTCATCTTCCAGCACATTATCGTCAAAATCTTCATCTCTCAGGATTTCCGGTTCTGTACTTTCTTCCTGCTCATCTGCATCATCTACTTCCCGTTTTTCTGACTCTGAATCTTCGGATTCATCTTCATCCTCTTCCATCTCATCCTCGTCATCATATTCATGCTTTGGTTTATAGACTTTGAAGTAATATCCTCCTGCCGCAGCTCCGACTGCAACCAGTGCAATCAAAAGATACGTTCCAAATGGACTTTTATCTTCAGGCATCTGAATATCATCCTTTACTTTATCTTTCTCATCTGTCTCTGTCGTTTCCGGCTTTTCTTCTTCAGCCTGTTTCTCTGGTTCTGCATAAACAGTATCTACTTCCGGAAGTGTCACAGAATCAGAAAGTGTGAAATTCATCAGATCTTTCTCGCTGACTTCTGTAAGGAAATACACATTATCCTGAGATTTTGAATTGTCAATGATCAGGTAGAAAATCTTACCACTCTTAGTTGAAATGGTATAAAACTCTTTCGTGCCTTCTGTAGCTGTTTTAGTAATAGAATCTGCTGTCTCGCCTTCTTTATTAAGCTGTTCCTCGATACCTGTCACTGTCCGATCATCCACGGTTCCTTTTGCATCTGTCGGCTCAGAAGCCTGTGCATCCTGTGGAAGCGGAGAAGTCGTTGTTTTTTCAGTCCCCGTTGCATCTGCACTGGTCGTAGTTGCCATTGCACCATTGCTGTCACTGGAAGATTTCTGTTTTTCTGCCTGCTTCTTTGCCCATTCATAATAAGGATTCTGCAACACATACTTTTCAGAAGTATTTCCGGCACCGTCTGTTACCGTAATCTCAATCTGTTTTGTAGTAAAATCTTTCTGTGTCAATTGCACTCTCAGCATTCCATCCTTCAAGTCTGTATAAGTGGTGCCATTGACTGTTACTGCAGTAATCCCTGATACTGTATCATTCCCCTGAATCGTCAGCACACCATCTGTCAGGGAAGCAGAGAGTGTCGGCTTTTCCGTGTCATAACACTTAATAGAGCGATTCTGCTCATAGACCTTCCCCTCACCATCTGTAACACGCACATACACTGTCTGATTTCCAGTGATCGTGATACTTCCACTTCCGGTTACATCCTGCCAGCTTCCATCTTTTCCTGCTTTTGCTTCAATCTTTGCTATTGAGATACCTTCCGGCATATGACTGGCATCTACCGTAACAGCAATGGTTGTTTCTCCCTGTTTCCAGCCATCCGGTTTCTCAATCGTGATTGCAGGCGTGGTATTCTCAGCTGCATAAGCAGTCTGTGTCTGGAGCAAAGGTGTTGTCAGGCAAAGAAATGTCGTTGCTGCAAGCAAGCTCTTTTTTACCCTGCTTTTAGTAATTGTTCTCTTCTTCTGTTTCATTTTTTCCAGATTCATCATCGGCTTTTGTTTCCTCCTTCTGTATTTCTACCCTGCCGGGCAGTTCATTTTTCATTCTCTTTTTGAAAGCTTCCAATTCCGGAATACTCATATCCATTGCACGGATAATTCTTACAATTTCCAGATTTTCCGCTTCTGTTTTTGCTATCTCCGCAGCCTTGAACCGCTTTAAGTCTGCTTCATATCTGGCTTTGGAAGCTTCCATTCTATCTTTGGCTTTCTCATAATCCGCCGTTGCTTTTTCAAGACTTTTCATCGCTTCTCCTTTCCGGACGGCTGATGCAGCCGCCCTTTTTTCTTACCATCGTCCAAATCCATAGAAATGGCTCTGCCAGTATGGGGAATTGATGGACGTATACTGCACCGGATGTCCACAATGGATCATCTGACCATTGCCTACATAGATTCCGATATGCGTTACCGGCTCCCCTGCGTCGTAAGTTCCAGTAAAGAAGATCAAATCTCCCGGCTGTGCCTCCGACTGGGATACTGGTGTACAAATGTTGTACAGTCCCTGTGCTGTTAGTCTTCCTGTATTCCTTACACCAGAGTTTGTCAGACAGTAGCTTACAAATCCGGAACAATCGAATCCACTTGGGGAATATCCACCCCACACATACGGTGTTCCGAGATATCTCGCTGCTTCATTTAACAAACGCTGTGCTGCTTCACTGGTATATTCATTGCCGCCAAATCCTGCCCCTTCTCCTGTTTCCAGATAAAAGATCGGGTTTAACCGCTCTCCATTTTTCAGAAGTTCAATATGAAGATGGCTTCCTGTGGAATTTCCAGTATTTCCTACAAGACCTATCTCATCACCTTTCGTGACGGATGCTCCGGCAGATACACTCCGGCTGCTTAAATGTGCATACCGCAGTTCATAACCTTTACTGTCCTTGATCACAACATAATTGCCATAGCTGTCGTTATAAGCAGAAGTTGTAACCGTTCCGGTCAGCCCTGCCATTACTTTTGTCCCTTCCGGTGCTCCGATATCCATACCATTATGAAGCTGATTTGCTCCTGATATTGGATGAATCCTATATCCATAATAGCTGGTCACACTGGAATACCAGTTAAAATCAACCGGTGTTGCAAACATCTGCAAGTTGCCTTTTGTATCGTTGTAGGCACTGAACAGTTCTTTCTGGAAAAATCCCAGCCTGTCCTGACAGATTGACATCAGGTTTCCACTATTTAAGGTGACATTCAGCACATCTACATCTCTTGTCCTGGTCACTTCCACTTCATTGCTTCCATTATCATCTGCCAGATAACATTCCCATGTTTGATGTCCATGTGCAGATGCTGCCGCATGACTGTCATAATAGACATCAAACTGTACACCGTATCTTGCGAAAGCTCCGGTATCTTCAACAGTATATTCGACACCATTCATAACTACCTTTGTTCCCATTGGTACAAACGGATTGGAAGCATCTACCGCTAAGGTATGATTGGCAGTTGGATATGCTCCACTGGCAGTCGGTCCTCCGCTCCAAATACCACAACAAATTGGGCAGTTACAATACCCACTGGTCACAACCTGTCCCAAAGATTCTCCAACTCTTACAGTTGCTGTCTCTGTCACAGTCTCATTGACTGCTTCTGTTTCTAACCGATACTGCAATGCAAAAAGAGCATCCAGTTCTGGCTTTACCTGTTCAAAGGTAAATTCTTCATACTTTGCTGACAAATAACTGATCAGGATAAACGGATCATGCTCAATAGGTCCGATGTTATATCGGTATTCCTCATGTCCCGGTTCTTCAGATTCCATGTTGTTGATCCGCTCCTGCAGATTAGCTTCCAGCTGTGTATAATACAGTTCCGCTTCCCGGATTGCCTGATCCGATGACAGATAACTGGTTCCGGTATAAGTGATCACATTTTGTAAAAACACTGCAGAGCAAGACGTGACATTCGTTATGATCAGAAACATCAATCCGATCAGAACTGCTACACTGATATACACCTTCCGGTTTTCTTTAAAGAAGTTGGTGACCTTACCGCCAATCTTCTTAATATAATCAATCGTACCTTTTGTAGCTGTTCCTACTGTCTGTTCACTTCGCTTCGCTTTGGCATAATCCCGTTTGATCTGTTGCTTCTGAATCTGTTTTTTCAGCTTCTTCTGCTCCTGATGGGATGCAGCCTGTGCCTGTTTCTCTTCCTGTCTTTCAAGTCTGCTTCTTTTTCTGGATGCCCACTGTTTCCTGCGTCTGGCACTTCTCTGTTCCAGCCGGTAAACACCTTCGCCGCTTTCTTCTAACTTATGGGCACCTTCTACCGCCGCATTATCGTCTTCATTTTTGCTGATCTCACGGTGCAATGCTACGGAAGTTGCACTTCCTGCTTTCTTGACAACAGAAGTTTTTTCTGTTTTCACAGATTCCCCTTCACCAAACTTCAAACGGGATTTTTTCTTTCCAGGAGTTTCTCCTTCATTTGCCTGATAGACCTGTGCTTTCTTGGAATGCTGCTTTGCTTCCTTTTTCTTTCTTGCTTCTTCATAAGAAAACTTTTTGGCTTTTTCTTTCTGTTTCTGATGGCGGAAATTGACTCCATCCGTATCCATCTGGTTCAATTTCTCCATATCTTTGTCATTTTTCACAGAAGCACCAGTTTCCTCATAAGCAAACTTCAAACGTTGTTTTTGTTTTGGCTTTTTGCTGCCACCGGTCTGATTTCTCCGGCTGTCTCCCCTGTTTTCTGATAGATCAGCACGTTTATCTTTCAGTCTCCCTAACTGTCCGACTTCGGATTTTTCTGCAAGTCTGGATTCTTTTCCGACTTCAGCACGGATTCTTTTTCTATTTTGCTGTTTACTACTCTGTCCAAAATCCTCACTTTGCTTCTCTGTCCGTATCAGTTCCGGTGCATCTCTGGATTTTTGCACAGAGGGACGAATATTTTTCCCACTCCGTTCAGACTGGCGGGGAGACTTATCCACAAGGTTTTCTTCTTTTTCCCCCTGTTTTCTTCCCATCTGCACATCACCGACACGGTTACTGACACGAACAGAAGATTTATCTGTCAGGTTTTCTTCCACCAGCCCATCCTTGGTCATCTTCTGGACTTTCTTGTCCCTGACTTTCATTCTCTGTTCTGCCACTACTTACTCCTCCTTCTTCGGATACCCTTTCCCTGCCTGTAATAAGCAGAGAAAAGCGATGCCGAAAACAGCACCGCCACTAAAAGTTAATACATATGAAATTGCTCGTAACATTGTTTTCTCCTTTGATTTAACCTGCTTCGGAAGTCTCCTCTAAGCGGGTTGTCATGATTTTATAGAGGGAATTCTTCGGAAATCTGTCTACGAACGGGATAATGACATTTCCATAGAACAGAAGTCCTTCCCCCTCATTACTGTTGGTTACATAGGACAGCTGGGTTGGTGAGATATTCAGCTGTTTTGCCAGAATCTGCCTGTCTCCAGAAGCCTGGTTGAGCATATAAATGAAATCAGAGTTTTCAAAAATATTCTCGATTTCCCTGGAAGCCAATAAATCTTTGATATTCTGTGTTATCTGATTGTTATTATCAGGTGGCTTTTTATCCACCTCTCTGGGGCTTTCGCCCATTTTCATCAGCGTGTCATTTCACGCTCAGCATAGCATATCTTTTTACCACGATTATATCGTACCGGCTGGCAATGCGGCCTCTTGGAGCTGTTATATTCTGCTTATACAGGTTCAAGCTCTATGCGTTGCGTGTGGCTATTCTATTATGAATAGCCTTCCACTCGGATTAGGTCGCTACCCCTTTCCCGTTTTTTTCCGCATTGATACTTCTGACTTACTTGCCGGTTTCAGTCAGAACGGCGATAGTTTGCACTTTAAGCGACTAACAAGTAACAAACCAGTTCACCAGTTGGAATACCTCCCCATTTACGGAACCTCTTCCAAATTTCCACACTGTAAGCTGCTGTCTGCTCTTCTTTTAATAGAAGATGGAATTCATCCACATAGTAACGGGTAGATTTATGAGCGGAACGATTGATAGTCACTCGGTTCCATACCTGGTCCTGCACAATCAACATCCCGATCTTTTTCAGCTGTTTTCCAAGCTCTTTGATATCAAAACAAACGATACGATTGTTGATATCTACATTTGTGCGATGATTAAATACATTCAGGGAGCCTGTAACATAAATCTCCAATGAAGTTGCAAGACGCTGTGCTTCCGACTCTTCCTGTTTCCGCAACAGATTATATAAATCCTCCAGGATTGGCATCTTCTCCGGTACGGGATCGGCAAGATATTCCTGATAAACCAACCGCACACAACGGTCAATGATAGTTTTTTCTACCGGCTCCAGTCCATTCTTTCCTCCAACAATCAGCTCACACAACGACAGAATAAAATCCGCTTTCAGTGACAGTGGATTGTCTTCCTCGGAATAATTCAGGTTCAGATCCATTGGATTGATATACTGGTCAGATACCGGAGAAACCCGTACCACCTGCCCGTGCAGTGCCTGCACAAGTGCCGAATATTCGGCTTCTGGATCGCAGACGATGATATCATCTTCTGTGATCAGGAAGCAGTTTGTAATTTCTCTCTTTGCTGAGAAGGACTTACCGGAACCTGGTGTACCAAGAATCAGTCCATTCGGGTTCTTCAAACGTTTCCGATCAACCATGATCATGTTGTTGGATAATGCATTCAATCCATAATAAAGAGCTTCCCCTTCCTGAAACAGTTCCTGTGTCGTAAATGGCACGAAGATCGCTGTTGAAGATGTGGTAAGCCCTCTTTGAATTTCAATTCGATTGACTCCCAGTGGAATACAGGACATGAGTGCTGCTTCCTGCTGATAATCCAGTTGTTTTAAGGAACAGTTATATTTCTGTGCGATTCCCTGCACCTGGAAAATATTGTTATCCAGTTTCTGACGCTTCTTTGCGGTATTCATCACCAGAACCGTTACAAGAAACATTCGTTCATTTCTGGACTGCAGATCTTCCAACAGGTTCTTCGCCTCTTCTCCATAAGTCACAAGGTCCGATGGAAGCACGTCCATATCATAACCGGAACGTACTGCCCGCTTCTGCTCTTCAATCTTCATCTTATCCAGATCTGAAATCTTACTCTTGATCATTTTGATCGCAGAACTCTGGTCAATGGACTGGATATGAATGTTGACATTGATGCTGTCATCCACATCCAGGAAATCTGCAAGCATCCGGTCTGTCAGCTCCGGTGCCAGAATCTGCAGGTAACTCACGCTCCCCATCGTTCTTCCCATCAAAAATGTCTGATTCTTGGAAAAGTTAAAGGAAGTCGGTGCAATAAAATCTTTGGTCTTCAATCCTGTTTCCGGCAACATCTTATACTGGAACTTAAATGGTTCGATCCGATCCTGGTTGAACACATGATACAGAATCTCAAGCCTTTCCAGTCCATTCAAGGAATGTGCCTGTGCTCCCAGAACCTTAAAGTTATTTAAGATATCTGTTTCGATTCTTTCAAGCCTTGGTCTTGCCACCTTCAGGCTTTCTGCTTCGATTCCAAAAGTGATATACTTTGTCTTCACCAGACCATTATTTCCTTTGGAAAGCTGATTTTTCAGCATTGTTCGGTACTCTTCACGAATGGCATTGAAGTCATCGTTCTGATCCGGAATATCAATACTTTTTTCAAATTCTGCCACATCCACCTGCTGATT
>ERZ833608.992-NODE-992-length-20513-cov-3.929661_pt1 | contig 20513 bp, 19 predicted proteins | sample MGYA00519694_ERZ833608 | MGnify/ENA primary metagenome ERZ833608 (study PRJEB31850, sample SAMEA3708742) | human gut metagenome | biome: human gut; feature: human-associated habitat; material: faeces | place: China | collected 2014 ... | reverse complement strand
TATGCATCGATTACGGTTTCCTTTCGTCCCAGACCCGCATATTCGATTGCTGTCTTGTACAGAATTTCTGTCTGCACAGGATTCACCTGATAAAAGGACTGCGGAGAGATGCGGAAAGAACATCCACAGAGTATATCCCTGATAAAACCTTTTCCATAAATGACTATGTCACGTTCACCCAGTACCATACTGGTTTTCTTGTCATTAACGTTCAATACCACTGTAGTAATCTGCGGATATTTTTTCCGCAGGGCTTTTACAAAATTATTTTTCGAAGGGAAAACCGGAGATCCTACAACGAGAACTACCATAATTTCATTTGTTGCAAATCCTCTTCTTACCAGGACATGGCGTAAAAGTCCATATCCCGTATCCTCATCATAAGTTTTTATTTTAAACGAATGTAAAAGTCCTCTGATATCACGGATGATAGCGCTTGAAAGCTCATCCTCGATTTCACAGGAATCAATGTTGATGACCTCATGGGTTCCGGCCTTGTATACACCGGAAATCACGCCGCCCGGTGCCGCCTTTGCATGTCCGTTTCCTGCGGTACGTCTGCCTCCGTTTGCATGTTTTCCCCTGCGCTCCACATCAAACACTGCGTGCACTTTATTTCTGTAATGATACGGATTTTCCATTCCGATGATCGGCAGGACTTTACAGTAATCCCCAATGTTTTTGCGCACATAGGTCTGTTTTTCCTGCAGCTGTTGTTCGTAGGACATTCCCTGATAATCACAGCCGCCACATTTTTTTGCATACGGACAGACTGCTGCCGGTTTCTTTTTTTGTTTCTCTGATTTCCATGCGTATTTTTTCTGCAATGCTCCCGCATTATCTATGATTTTTTTCTTTCCTTTTGTCTGCATGACTGCTCCTTTTATTTTGGCTTGTTACTTTTCATCTCTATGTGTTTATGCTATCATAGGAACCCGTAAGAATCAAAATATTTTTAGTGAGGTTATGAATATGAATTTTATTAAGAAAAATTGGAAAGGTGTGCTGTTATGCCTGATGATTGCGATTCCAAGCTGGATTTTAGGAAAAATTTTCCCAATTGTAGGTGGTCCTGTCTTTGCGATCCTCCTAGGAATGGTCATTACATTATTGGTCAGCGATAAATCTACTCTACAGAGCGGCATCACATTTGTGTCCAAAAAAATCCTGCAATATGCTGTTATTTTACTTGGTTTTGGAATGAATCTCTCTGTCATCCTGCAGACAGGAAAACAATCGCTTCCAATCATTCTTGCAACGATCACAACATCCCTTGTTGTTGCCTGGGTATTACATAAAATCCTTCATGTTCCCGGAAAAATCTCCACACTCATCGGTGTAGGTTCCTCGATCTGCGGAGGCTCCGCAATTGCAGCTACTGCTCCTGTCATTGACGCTGATGACGAGGAAGTTGCACAATCAATTTCTGTCATTTTCTTTTTCAATATGCTTGCCGCTTTATTTTTTCCTATGCTTGGCACCGTTCTTGGTTTTTCCCAGACAAGCGGAGAAGCTTTCGGTATTTTTGCCGGAACTGCTGTGAATGACACCTCTTCCGTTACCGCTGCTGCCTCCACCTGGGATTCCATGTACAACCTTGGTTCGGCTACTTTGGATAAAGCTGTCACCGTAAAACTTACAAGAACACTGGCAATTATTCCCATCACGCTTGTCCTTGCTTTTCTTCGAACCAGAAGGGAACAAACGGATCATAATAAAGTGGATTTTAAAAAGATTTTTCCAATGTTCATTCTCTATTTTATAATTGCATCCATTATTACAACAATAGCAGTGAACTTCGGTGTTCCTGCAGCTGTTTTCAATCCGCTAAAAACTTTGAGCAAGTTTTTCATCGTTCTTGCCATGAGTGCAATTGGTCTGAATACCAATATTGTGAAATTAGTGAAAACAGGAGCCAAACCTTTGCTTCTTGGATTCAGCTGCTGGATCGGTATTACCTGTATGAGTTTGCTGATGCAACACGTATTAGGTCTGTGGTAAAATTACGGATCATTTTGATAGGAGGAAGCGGTTTTCGCTCCTTCTATTTTTGTATTCTGGCAAATAGAAGCGCTATCGCCATCAGAAAGCATCCCACAAACACAAAGCACCACTGGATTCCGATTTTCGTCAAAAATGCTGAGGCTGACAGCGTCAGAATCTCCACCAGATTCACGCCCATATTAAGCACAGACAGCGTTGCCGCACGCTGGCTGCCACACTCCGCTTCGTCCACAAACTGATTTTCCAGATCCATCAGCAGGTATTCTGGAAGATTTAAAAGCAACGGCAATATCAGCATTAGAAGCAGTACGGCTGCCCTGAATTTTACCACTCCAAAAAGAAGAAATGCCACCCCTGCTGTGGCAGCTGTAACTGCGGGCAGTTTTCCCCTGCTGGACTTTCCGTTTTTTCCGTCAGACAATTTTCCTAAAATGGGTTCTGCCAGCATCTGTACGGCTGAATAGCTCAAAATGATCAATGACATCCATTCTACCGGCAAACCGCAGTTTTCAAGTTTTACCACATAAAAGAAGTTGATCAGAAGCCATGCGATACTGAAAATCGCCAGCGAAATCACAAACAGAAATGCTTTTTTGTTTTTAAATATCGCTAAAATCTGCACTTCCTTCCTGTCTGCAATTACCGCTTTACTGCTTTCACTTCTCAGGAAGAACGAGCACACAACCGCTATAATATCCATGACTACAGTTGTAATCAGTAAACCTTCCATACCACTTATTTTATAAATCCCGGCATACGCGACTGTACTGATGATAAAACCTGCTGTTCCGAAATTTCCTGCGTGTGCCGTTTTTGCAAGATATCCGTTTTCTCCATACAGAGCGTACAAATACGCGCTTCCCGTCCCGGAGGTAAAGCACGCCGCAATTCCCTCTACAACTGCCTCCACGACGAACAGTGCAAGTGACCGGCTCACAAAGGCTGCGAGCAATAAACTTCTCGCGCCAAACAGTAACACCTGTGCCCAGATCAGGGATTTCCGGTATCCAATTTTATCTGTTATAAATCCTGTTGGAATTTCCCCCAGAAAAATCACGCCTGACAATAATGCCTGAAGGAGGAAAAATATGTGTTCCGACACACCAGCCTGCGTTCTTACCAGCAACGCAACCGGTGCAAAAAAGACAAGTCCATTCAAAAAACAGACTCCATCATAACTATCAAATTTTAATTTTTTCATGAGATATCTCCTTTTTTCTAATTCGTAATCAATTGACCGATCTTCTTTTTTGTAACCCCAAAAAAAGATTACATCTGTCTGTAACCTGATTTAAAAACTGTGCCATCTTTGATCTCTGCCAGTTTTTCCATCATTGAATTAGAAAAATATCAATGTCTCATGTATCTGATAACCTCCGGAGTCTTACTTTTAAAATATACTGTTATTTAAAAACTGTATCAGTGAGAAATGTTCACTGACGTAATTTATACTAACATAACGTATTTCAAATTACAAGTTTCAGTGCCCCTCTCACTTATATACCACCTCTGGAGCTATAATAACAACTCTGCCATAACCAGACACATCAGGAAACAATTGTTTCTTTTCCAGATCCATTCCAAATAAAGGCTTTCGACCGTGCTCTTCTCGCACTGCTTTAATATTTTTTCATCACTTTGCAGTGTTTTCAAATTCTCCTTCCAACCGGAAAAATCGGACCATTTTCCCGGAATCAAGTCTGTAAACCAGCTTAGATTTCGTTTGTATTCGTAATGAAGGATCTGACCGTCTAATCCATATCTGCTGATAAATTCTGCCGCAGTCCTGTTAATCGCTTTCGACTTGTCTGTATAGAGCAGACTGATTTTGTCATAGCAGATTTCCTGTTGATTATTTTCTGATGAGCCTGTCTGCTGGTTTCCGTTGCTTCCAGTTTGTGTTCCGGAAGCTGTCTCATCGTTTGCAGCACTCTGACATAGCATTATATTTTGTGGTTCATTTACGATACCGCGCACAGTAAGCTCTCTTCCGTTGTATAGGATCTGCTGTCCTTCCACCTCTGTTCCACCAAACAACTGCTCCGCTAAGGATGCACCTAGGATGCAGCCCTCTGTGTCGCTTTCCGGCAGATTTTTTCCCCACGGAAGGACGGAGTGGGAATCTCCACAGAGTAACAAAATATCCGCGTTGCTGCTCCGTTCATTTATCGTAGCACGAACTGTCTGATTTTTCTGCTCTGTCCACGCTGTGAATGTCTCTGCGGATGCCGTATCCTGCCGGATTGACGCTATTTCGCTCTGGGTAAACTTGTCTTCCCCAGACTGGATTGTGATGATATTGGAAAAATCCTCTGTTTTATTATGATAAACGCATGCAAATACCAAAAATACAGCTCCAAATAATCCAAAAGCCAGACTTGCGATCCTTTTTCTGTAACTTATTTTTTTCATTGTTCTGTCCTTACTCCGTCATCCGCACAACATCCCCGTTTCCAACCGTCCGATCAGAATCTGTGATGATCTGGCAGTCCGCACTCAGTGAGTTTCCGCTTACCGCTGCATAACTGCTGTTTTTATCTAAAATCTGCACTTCCGCCTTCCTCGCGATATACTGCTCTCCGAGCACTGTATTTTCCGTCTCTAAGAGTAACACATACGCTTTGTTATTTTCCTGCCAAACGGCTGTAACCGGCACAAGGTAATCATAGCTTTCCGATTTTCTTGTGGCAGTCATCTGTGCGCTCTCACCCGGCAAGAAATCATCCCCCTGCATAGCAATTGACACTTTTATGCTGCTTCCGTCTTTCGATGTTTCCAGGGAAACAATGCTGCAATCAGACGTTTCCTTACCGACACCGGTAATCGTTGCATTATCTCCCACTGAGAGATATTCCCTGTTTTTGCTGTCCGTTGTCGCAGTAAAAAAAAGTCCACTCTGCTCATCGCTCATGACAACTGCCGCCGTGTCTGTTGTTTTCTGCCCGGTTTCCACACATACTTTTGTAATAATCCCGGAGGATGGTGCAGTTATCTCTCCGTTCTGCTGCTTTAGGGTTTTCAGCTTTTCTAACTGTTTCTGGAACTGCTCTAAAGAAATGGCGTTGATTTCCTGCGTGTGATCGATGTCTGCAGACAGACCTGCATCTTCTACCGCGCGCTCTGCGGCTTTCTTTGCATCCTCTGCAGTACTTGTATTGGATTCCAGCTGTTCCTGCTTCTCCTCTAATGCGACGCTGGCAGAGTCAAGTGCCGCCTGCTTTTCAGTAACTTTTGCCTGAATTGTGTCGTATGTGTTCTGCTTTTCCTGCACAGCTTCTTCTAACTGCTGGAGCTTCTGTGTTATGGTTGAATTTGTATCTTTCTTTTCTGCTTCGCCTGTCTGATCTGCGGTATCTTTACTTTGCTCTGCTGCAGCTGCATCCTTCACATTTTGCAGTTCCTCTTTGACTGCATTCAGCTCCTTCTCCGCCTGTGCAAGTGCATCCTTCGCACTGTTTAATTCCTTCTCTGCCTGACTTTTCGCATCCGCCGCTTTCTGCAATGCCTCATTTGCCTTCCCATCGGAAACTGTATTCTTCGCTATCGTTTCCTCATAATCTTCCTGCGCACGCTTTAACTCCAGCTGCTGCTTTGCGTCTGCCTGCGCTTTATTTTTCTTCAGGGAATCATTTTCAAGCTGAAGCTTTTTGATCTGGTTCTGCAGCTCATAAATCTGATCTTCCAGACTGTCCATATCAAGTGCAAAAAGAGTTTCTCCTTCCCCGATGCTTTCTCCCGTATGCACATTGACCTGTGCAACCAGAATTCCTTCCTCTATGACAATCGCTTTCTCGCCGCCTGCCTCCACGGTTCCCAATGCCATAACCGTGTGCTCGATCTTTCCGGGTGACGGAGCTGATGCCGTTACCTGTGGGACAGTGATGGATGCCGCCACCCGCGATGCAATCGTGAAAACCAGCATGACCGCAAGTAAACCAGCCAGCCCTTTTAACCAGAAAATTCCCGATTTTCCGGTTACTGCTATTTCATTTTCCGAATTTTTGTTTTTTCTTATATTTTTCATATTCTCAATTACACTCTGCTTCTGCACTATTCCTTCGCTCCCGCCATCGCAATTCCCTGCTCCAGATAGTCCTGTCCTGCCAGAAAAACAAACATCGCGGGCAGGATCGTCACCAGTGATGCACAGAGTGAAAATCCTGCGTTCTGGCTCGTGATCTCCGGCAGAAAAAGTGACAACGGCCAGAGACTTTTTGTTTTCAAAAACGTCATCGGCTGCTCTAACATGCTAAAACAGTCCAAAAACGAAAATACCAGTGCCGACAGGATGCCCGGACTTCCAAGCGGTATGCCGATCCGCAAAAAAATCTGGAATTCTCCCGCCCCGTCCATACGTGCCGCCTCCATGACATTTTCCGGTATTCCACGGAAAAAGCGGTACATAATAAAGACGGAAAACGTTGCAAAAATTCCGGGCAAAACGACTGCCTGCGGTCTGTCCAGCATTCCCAGACGGTTTAACACCAGATACTGCGACAACATCGTGACCTGAAACGGCATCATCATCACGAGAATGAACAGCCGGTAAACTGTTTTTCTTCCGCGGAAAGAATACCGCGCCAGCCCCCACGCTGCCGGCATGCCAAAAAGCATCTGCCCTGCCAGAATTGCCCCCGTGTAAAAAATCGAGTTCCAGAACATCTGAAAATATTCTGGTGAATCGAAAAGAAGCTCCACAACATTCTGCAACGTCGGGTATTGTGGCAGAAGATGCCAAATAGCAAGCCCATCTCCCTTTCCGAGTGCAGGTGCGATGCACGTATAGATTTCATGGTTTCCCATAAAAGTGCCGACAAGCAGAAAGAGAACCGGAGCAAGACACAAGCCTGCCGCCAGAATCAGTATTCCTGTTATTATTATTCTCTTCATGAGATTCTTCTTTCTGTATTTATATTGTACATCTTCCTTTTTATCTGCTGTCTCCTGTTCATTATCCTTCTCTCTCCCAGCTTCGCTCAAGTAACAGCACAAACACCGCAATTACAAACGCGAGCATCACAGATGCCGCCGCCATCTTATCCACCGAGAGCGTCTGGAACCAGTTGTTGAACACATGCTGCAACAGATAAATATTTTCCTGCGGATAGCTGCCTGCTGCCATGTAAACCTCCCGGAACGCTTTAAATGAATTTAAAACCGACAAAATGACAACGGTAAATGCCACCGGGCGGAGATTCGGAAGTGTGATATAGAAAAACTTTTTCCATTTTCCGGCTCCGTCCACCTCTGCCGCCTCATAAATCCCCTGTGGGATTGCGGAAAGCCCCGCCATCCAGAGCACAATATCGTATCCTAAATATTTCCAGACATAGCTGAATACGAGGATTCCAAATGCGGCATCGGTGTTCATCCAGTCTACCTCCTGCACCGACAAAACGTTTAAAATCTGCCCGATTCCGCTCATTCCTGACAGCGCATGGATTGCACTGTTCACAAATCCGTGGCTGTCAAAAAGAATCTTCCACAGTACGACCACACTTGCCGCCGGGATTGCCATCGGAAGCAGATACATACTTTTAAGTGCCGCTGCACTGCCCCGGTAAAACTGTTCCATCGTCACATCCCGGTGTTTTTTCTTTTTCTCTGCCAGAATCAAAACCTGCTGCAACAGCAGTGCCAGTATCAATGATAACAGCAGCAGACATGGAATACAGGTGACCACAAAACGCAGTGTATTTTTCGCTGCAAGATCAAAAGCATCATTTTTTATCACCTGCACGTAGTTACTGATCCCGACAAAACTGCCATCCACGGTCTGGAAAAAAGAGCGCCGCACCACATCTGCAAATGGGATCAGTCCAAACACCGATACTCCCAGAAATTCGGGCAACAGAAAATACCAGCCGGGATTTCGCTTTTTTCTGATTTTATGTCTTTTCATCCTCATGCCTTTCTCATAGCCTGCTGCAATCTCCCATCCTCTTCCTTTTTTACTGTTGCTCTGCAAGATACAGATTCACTTTCTTCGTGATCTCATTTACCGTTTCTTCGAGGTTTTTCTCCCCTTTTACATAGCTTGTTCCCTGTTCGATCACAAGATTCTGGATCGTACGGTCTGTGAGTGCTGACTGCTCCACTGCTTCCAGCTGCGCTAAAATTGCGTCTGCTTCCTCCTGTGTCATGGAGCGGTATTCAATCGTATAGATTTTGTCGCTTCCATCCCTGTTAAATGCCATGCTTGTTTCCGTCCGTCCCATCAATGCATTGATCTGATCTTTTAAAGCTGCCTCATTCACCGGAATTCCGTTGCTGGAAGCCCCTGCCTCTTTTCCGAGCAGTGTTTTCACAAACGCTTTCCCTGCATCCTCATTGCCTCCAGATACCACACCTGCCTGTAAAAATGGGACATAAGAAGAAGTTCCACCATTCGACAACACCCCATAAACCGCTCCGTCCGTCGTACCGGCGCTCAACATCAACTGGAAATCCTCGACATCTGCAATGGTTCCAAATTCCACTTTACATGTCTCTGCAAATAAATCCATGCTGTCTAATGTTCCATAACGGTATCCATCGCACATTCCGCTCTCAAAAAAATTGCCATAGGATTCAATATCGCTGTGATCATCCACATCATAAATACGTTTCACCTGTGTCAAATAATCGGAAACTTTCGTTTCATCCAGACTTCCGTCCTCTTTTACCCAGTTTTTGGAATCTACATTGTAAAAATCAAGCAGTAACTCTTCCGCCATCTTCTGCTGTACCACATAAGTCGTACTTTTGTCCTTTGCCAGGGTTTCGATGCGGTCTGCAAGTGCCTGCATGGACTTTCCTGCATCTACCGTCTGCTGATCTGACGTGATAAATGATACTAAGAAACGTGTCGGAATCGCATATATCTTTCCATCCTTTGTGCTGTCTTTCACAATGGAATCCACAAGTCCATCCGAAGCCTTTACCTCATCCACAACATCACTGATATCTGTTAAAATTCCTTTTTTCACATAGCTGTCCACCGGCATTCCATCTAAGATAAGCACATCCGGTCCATTTCCTGCCAGGATATCCGTGCTCAACGTCTTCAATGCGTCCTCTAACGTCACTCCATTATCATCCGTCATGCCAATTTCAAGGTTTACATAAATATCTGCATACTCCTGACGGAAAATATTGACTGCCTGACGCAGCGTATCGGAATCCTGCAATGCATAAATATTGAGTTCCTGATTCAGGTTGGCAGACGCGTCTGCATCGTAGGTGTAGCTGTAGAGCGCACCCTCCATTCCGTTATTTCCTGCCACAAAAAGATGCGTCTCATCCTGCATATACACTCCGTAAAAAATCGCACCGCTGTTGCTCAATGCAGTCTGCTCGCCCTGTACCAGCTCTTCCACAACTGCTCCACCTGTTGTATAGTGGAAAATTCCTTTATAATCTGCAAAAATAATACTGTTATCATTCTCCGCTTTTGCAAACGTCACCGGAAGTCCGGTATCGGAATTTCGATAAACGAGGTTATCATCTGAACAGATCTGCTCAGTCAATGCGGTCAGCTCGTCTGTCTCTTTTCCGGTTGCCGTGTCATAGCAGAGCACCTTGTCACTTGTGACGATATAGCAATTCGTTCCAACCACATCAAAATAAGGAATATAGGTATCCTCATCGATTTCAAATGTCACTGTTTTGCTTCCATCTGTACAGTCAATTCCATACAAACCTCCCTCTGTATCGCGCACGATCAGCTGTTTATTACTGTCAAATGCTGCAACTGATACAAAGGCATCTTCTGCTGGCATTTCAATGGAAAATGTATGTGTGCTTCCGTCCGCGTCCACAATTGTAGCCGGGCATAATCCGTTTTCTGTGTAATCAAGAAACGCAACTGTTCCATCCTTTGCGACTGCGACATTACTGTAAGAGATATCTTCAAGCGGTGTTGTCTCCCAGCTTCCGCCTCCATCACTGCTTTTTGCCACATAGATGCCATAATCTGCATCCTGCCCTACAATTTCAAGTGTTCCATCTGACAGTGCTTTGAACTGTAAAATGCTATTGATCTCTTCCGGAAGTGCTACTTTTGATTCAATAAATCTTCCTTTGCCGCCTCCTGCGCTGCCATCAGCATTCGTGCCACTGCTTTCTGTTCCATCTACGCCTCCGGCTGTATTTTTTCCGCATCCAGTGAGCATTCCTGCTATCAATGTCATCAGAAGAACTAAAACCATTGTGACAACTAGCATGCTTAGTTTTTGCCTGTTTTTTATCTTTGCATTTTTCATTTTGTTTTCATGACCTTTCTTTTTATTTTTCTTTTATAATTGCAGCTCCACAATCATCGCCAGAACAAGCAGCTGTTCCTCTGCTTTGGCATTCTACATGTAGTATTTTTCGTTTCTGGTTTTATCTTACAGAAGAAATCTTAGAAAAATCTTTAAATTTGGCTTTAATTGTTGTCTTTAATTTTATTTTTTGCATTGTATGTACGCTTTGCGTGTGTTATAATACATAAAATTATACGCAATGCGTGTATTTTGTGTATGATTGTTACTTCCTCCACAGGTGCATGCTACGCTGAAATTGCAAATATTTTTGGATCAAAAACAAAAGTCATATTATATCAGGAGGTTTTTATGGATAGCAGAGAATATTTAATTGAATTGAGAACAAGTACCGGCATGACACGCAGAGAATTCTGCGAATATTTCGAAATTCCTTACCGGACACTCCAGGACTGGGAACTTGGAAACCGCAAAATGCCGGATTATCTGTTACGATTAATGGCTTATAAAGCTAAGATGGAAAAACTTGCAGAGGAAAAAAATTGATATCTTGACAATATGTTGTTTACAACATACTATAATATTAACGGAAAGAGGAATACTATTGTACGAAATCATTTTTTATGATACGGCGGATGGTAAATGTCCTGTTCAGGATTTTTTAGACTCTCTGGAACCTAAATTCCTTGCAAAAACATTACGGACAATTGATTTATTAGAAACAAATGGTCCATTATTAAGAGAACCTTATTCTAAACCTCTTGAAAATGGAATATTTGAACTTCGTACCAAACATGGTTCTGATATTAACAGAGTATTTTATTTTTTTATTATAGGTCAAAAAATCATTCTGACAAATGGGATTATAAAAAAGACAGCCAAAACTCCTAAATCCGCTATTGACCTCGCCAAAAAATATAAAACTGATTATGAATGGAGGCATCGTAATGAGCAGTTATAAAGATTACAAAAAGAAAGTCCTGCAAAATCCTGAAATCAAATCAGAATATGACGCTTTGCAACCGGAATATGATATTATTCAGGCAATGATTGATGCCCGATTACAACAAAACCTCACTCAAAAAGATTTATCTGCCAGAACCGGCATTACGCAGGCTGATATCAGCCGCATCGAAAATGGTACACGAAATCCAAGCTTAAGTATGGTCAAAAAACTTGCACGCGGACTTGGTATGCAATTAAAACTTGAATTTATACAGACTCCTGCTAAGTAATAATTTATCTGTTACATTTCAAAATAATCTACAATTTAAAGATTTTTCTAAGATTTCTATGCTATACTCATCCTTATAAATCTCAGGAGACATTATTATGCGTATTTTATTGATCGAAGATGATCTGAATTTTTGTGAAACCCTGCGTTTTCAGTTGGAGCAGGAAGCTTATGAGGTGGATGTATGCCACGATGGAAGAGACGGTCTTGACCTCTTCTTACAGGACGCGCACGACATTGTCCTGCTCGACCGCATGCTCCCGACTATGAATGGTCTGCTCGTGCTGCAAAAAGCTAGACAGGCCGGAATTTCCACGCCTGTCATACTGATCACCGCCCTCGGCGAACTTTACGACCGGATTGAAGGGCTGGATGCCGGTGCGGATGATTATATTGTAAAACCATTCGCCTTTGAAGAACTGACTGCCCGCATCCGCTCTCTCGGCAGACGCAGCGGCAAATGGGAAGATGACAATTTACTTACCATCTGCGACATCAGTTATGACTGCAACGCAAGACTGCTAAGTGGATCTACTGGCTCCATCCGGCTCTCCGGCCGTGAGGGCAGATTGCTTGAAGTTCTTCTGCGAAGTTTTGAGCTCGTCATCCGCCGTGAAGTACTTCTTAGCCGTGTCTGGGGCGTGGATGCAGAAGTGGAGGATTGTAACCTTGACACTTACATCCATTACCTGCGCAAGCGGCTCTCCTACGTTGGAAGCACGCTTGCCTTAAAAACCATCCGCGGTGTCGGATATACGCTGGCTTCCTCCTGATCCTTGATTTTCCATATAAGATCATGAAGCTTCTGTATAGCTGCCGTTACTTTTCAATTATTTTATCCTTATTGCAATTTACAGATACCTTTTTTCACTATCTGCTTTATGTACATTATCAGGAGGTTTCTCATGTTTCCACACTTCACCTTTTCCGACACAACCTATCAGGCTTTGCATCGCAAACTCACCTTATTTTGTACCTGCGTCACACAGATCATTCTCCTTGCCTTAAGTGCTCTGTGTGTTTTTGTTGCAAAAAAAAATATAAAGCAGGGAAACGAAACCGCTTTTCTCACAGAGACAAGTTCTGTCATTTCCCATTTGCAGGAGCAGGATGTCATCTCACACCAGTGGTTAAACCAGTTACAGGAAAACAGTTCTATCCAGATTTATCTTTATGAGAATGGGACTCCACTCTTTTATGACCAGTATCATCAGACAACTGCAGACGAGCAATTATGTGAAAATGCACTTCTCGCCGCAGAAGAGCTTACCGGGAACCCTCCTTTTTTCACGAAAAATAAAAGGCTTTCCTCGCATACGGAATATCAGTTCAACTCCGGCGATAACATTCCCTACATTGCATCCGTCGGCAGTATCCCAAAAGGCGACAGCTACTTAAACTTTCTGATCCTGCGCTCGCTCGCCGAACAGTCTCACCAGATGCTGTCGTTAAGAATCATTGTGAGCATTGCAAATATTACCGCGTTTTTACTGTTGTTTCTCTTTTTCCACTTCTTCATCCGAAAAATGTTAGAACCAGTCGAAACTGCACAGAAAAAGCAGACACAATTCATCGCCTCCGCCTCCCACGAGCTACGCACCCCATTAGCGGTTGTCCGCTCCGGCTTGGAATCCGTTGAAAAATGTTCAAATGAAGCGGAACGAAACCACTTTCTCCATCTGATGTCCGAGGAGACCGTCCACATGAAACGTCTGATCGACGATATGCTGCTGCTCGCAAATTCGGATGCTGACACGCTCACCATCAAACCGGAAGCCTGTCAGCCGGATTTACTGCTCTTAGACACTTATGAAAAGTTCGAACCACTGGCAAAGAAAAACGGGCTTCACCTTATCCTCACTCTGCCGGAAGAAATTCTCCCGGACTGTTTCTGTGATATCCACCGCACAGAACAGATTTTTTCCATTATCGTGGATAATGCACTCTGTTACACACCATCCGGTGGAAAAGTGACACTCTCCTGCCATGCTGAAAATGAAATGCTTTGTTTTCTATTCGAAGATACCGGATGTGGAATTTCAGAGGAAAAGAAATCCCATATTTTTGAACGTTTTTACCGCGCCGACGATGCCCATACCGACAGAGAACACTTTGGACTTGGACTCTGCATTGCGAAAGAGCTCACCGAAAAACAAAATGGGAACATCCAAGTTGTGGATGCTCCCATTTCCGGCAGCTGCTTTATGGTACAATTGCCATGTGCACTTTAATTTTTATGTGATCTCTACGCTCTCCTGTCAGGTTATATTTTTCCTGTTATTCCACATTTTTCAGTGCCTGATCCATCGGAATACGCTTGATTCTTCTGAAATCCAATACCATGACAAGCAGATATCCGATCAGTATAAACAGGAACATTTTCACATAGCCCAATGTGCTTATGCGGAAAGCATACCATCCACTGTAGGAAAAGAGCATGATCCTCCAGACTACCTTCATGATGGCGACACCTAAAATCACGCTGACAACATCAATTACCACAAGAACGATGGTCGTGGACAACAGATATAAGCTTGCAATCTCCCGGTTCTCATAGCCCAGGATTTTTGTCATGGAAATTGCATTTTCGTTCTTCTCGATGATCAGCTTCGTGAGCAGATAAATCAGTACTGCGGATAACAGGATGCACAGATACTGGAAATAGGTCATATAAGAGCCCATGGAATGATCCAGCTGGTCACACATTTTCGTAATGTCGTGTTCTGTGATAACGGTCGCAATCTCATCATCATCAATATCCGTGATCTCTGAATCCGAGAGATAACCTGTAAATGCATCACTGTCCATGTCAAAGATTTCACAATATTGTTCATTCGACAGAAATACTGCCAGTGTCTGGCTGTGATCATAGATTCCTGCAACCTCAAACTCATACTGTTTGTTCTCATATTTTTCGTCAAGAACCACTGTTTCGCCCACGCTCAGGCTATATTTATCTGCATAGGAAGCAGAAATATATGCCTCGTTTCCTTTCAGGGCAGACAGGTCACTGATTTTCACATACCGGCTGTCATCCTCGATTCCGTAGACAGAAATCTCCTCATCTAGCGTATCGCTCTTGTGCTGCAGAGATGTCATGTTGAATTTCTCTGCATCCGTATTGCCCGTTGTGATAATGTCTCCATCCTCATTTTCATAAGACTTTAACACATACTGATAATTCGTGAACATCATATCTGAAACATTGGATTTGTAATAGTCGAGCGTCTCCGGCATACCGACCGCCATTGCGAGCATAATGCCGATAAACCAGATCCCCACAAATAAAATCAGGTAGTTTGTCACGTTCTGGAACATGATACGCAGGCGGAAACGGCTTAAAAAGCTCCATTTTGGCAGGCGCATTGCTTTTTTACGCTTTGTTTTTTTCAGATCATGACGCAAAAACTGTAATGGTGTATGCCTCATCATTTTTATAATGACGACAAGATTGACCGCAAGCATTAAAACAACCGGAATGATCGTTGTCTTGAAAAAGGCATCCGGGTTCCAGACTGTCTGATAAGTCGGAAGACTGTAGCTGTTATAATACATGCCGACAACCACATTTTTAAATACGTTATAGCCGAGGATATTTCCAATGCACGCTGCGAGAAGTGTCACGATCACCGGCATGGAAATATAATGTCTGACCAGTTCACCTCTCGTATAACCAGAAGCTCTCAGTGTTCCGATCGTAGAAGCCTCCTTCACGATCGTATTGCTGATGGTCACTGCAAAAATAAATGCAATGATCACGATCAAAATATCCAGTAAAACACCACCCATAGCTTTGTCTGAACCCATATCATCCGTTGCAAAATTAATAGCCGGATTTGCATAGCGCGGCATATAGTCCTCTAACTCTATGTCAGCACACACAACCTGTGTGAGCAGTGCTTTCATGAAATCATCGGATTTTGCTTTCTGCTCCACTTCATCTGCAGGAGTATCCACATAATTCCATGTGTAAGAATAATGAACAGTTTTATGTAAACTATCAAATCCTTCCTGTGTGACCATAGCCACATCGAATTTGATTGCATCAAACATTATATCCGTTGACTTCTCATGCAGTGTTGCATAATTGACATAGGCGATCAGTCCGACAACTTTGAACCTCTGCCCGCTGACAGAAATCTCATCTCCCACTTTGACGCCGACATTGTCTGCATGCATACGGTCAATTGCGATCTCATCCGCTTTTTCCGGAAATGCTCCGTCAAGCAGGCAGGCAAGATCCACGTTATCATTTTTTGCATAGACACGGATGTTTCCTTCTGCCTCGCCGTCATTGTTGTAATCTTCCTCCTCATTTCGGAAGAAGTTCTCATATACTTTTACCGGAACTTCTGTAAAATCAGGATCGTTTAACTCATATTTTTCTTCTGCGTCAGCATATTTATCATCGATTTCCTCTACGATTTTATCCCATGCCTTGTCGTAGGTTTCCGGATAAGCCTTTTCATCCAACTTTTCGTCCAGCTCTTTTTTTGCTTTGTCAAGATAATACTGTCTGACGTCCGCTTTTGTTCCTGTCTCGATAGCAGCGAGTAACGTCTCATCTGCCTTTTTGTTCAGCTCAAAATGTCCATCCTCTAACTTGTATTTTGTCACACCCTCATTTGCTGCAATAAGCATACTCTCATTTGCAACATACATACCGGAAACAAAACCAATTGTAAGAATGAGGAATAATGCCACCACAAGATATTTTTTCCAGTCACCGAGCAATTCACGCGGAATGCGCTTGATGAGCGGATTTTTAATTTTTTTCTTTTTCATAACTGCCACACTCCTTACCACTCAAGATCTGCCGCTGAAATCCTATGTTCATTTCTCTCGTTGTGGCGCACGGCTCCATCACGAAGTTTGATGACATGATCTGCCATGTTTCTGATCGCTTCGTTGTGCGTTACCATGATGATCGTATTTCCATATTTTTTGTTTACATCTTCGATCAGTTTTAAAATCTCTTTGGAGGTGTTATAGTCCAACGCTCCGGTCGGCTCATCGCAGAGCAGGATATCCGGGTTTTTCACAATCGCACGACCGATGGAAACACGCTGCTGCTGACCGCCGGACAACTGGTTCGGCAGCTTGTATCGGTGCTCGTAAAGTCCAAGTGTATGTAACAGGTCGTCGATATCCAACGCATTGTCAGAAAGGTACGCTCCGACCTCAATGTTTTCCTTCACGTTCAGATTGGCGATCAGATTGTACATCTGAAATACATAACCGAGATGTTTTCTGCGATACTGGGTTAGTTTCTTCTCACTCATATCCTCAAGCTTATCGCCGTTAATTGAGATATAACCGGAATCCGCACTGTCGATTCCTCCGATAATATTTAATAAAGTTGATTTTCCGGAACCGGACGGTCCAAGCAGAACGCAGAATTCTCCTTTTGCCACGGAAAAGTTCATTCCGCGCAATACTTCCTGACGTGTTTCTCCACTTCCAAAACCTTTTTTCAGGTCAACGATCTCCAAAAATTTTTTCTCTTCCTCTGACATATGCTCCCCTTTTCAAAAAACGTATTTGGCAACTGCCATTTTTGGTGTTTTAGTTAGTCATAACTAATCTTGAGAGGATTATAGCACATGATATGGGGGATACAAGGAAGAGATATAGTTGTTGAGAAATTTTGTCAGTTACAACAAGAATTTTAATTCCATAAATATGATTGCACCATCTATATTTTATGCTATGATACTATTAGTTAGATTTCCATTTTTTACGATATGGAGTGTTTTTATGAATAACCAAAGCGTTATGATCCCTTTGAAAAAATATCAAGTGCTCCCAAAATCTATTGTCTTGAATAAATATAAACACAAAACATTCGAGGAACGCGTTGCTGAATATAACGGTGAAATTTCAGTTTGTGATTTTGATTGGGGAGAACCTGTCGGAAAAGAAATATTATAATTGAGAAACAAGGAGGCTTCCCATGACCGAAACCCTAGCAAAAGCCTGGTCATTATTTGACGCAGGCAATTACACTGATGCAGAAACGCTTTATAAAGAATGTTATGCAAAGATTCCTTCCACCGACCCTGACAATTACTGGCAGGTTCTCATGGGATTGATTTATGCAGAAAGCTTTCTAGAACATTTTGCAGAGGCTCGTACCTACGCTTCGCAGTTGATTTCGTGTGCAATTGATCACGAAGAAAAACACATTGCAATCCATCAGGCAGGCATGATCGAACGGATGGCTGGTGCGTATGACAAGGCTATGAACTTATTTTTACAGGAAGAAGCACTCATTGAAAAAAATTTCCCGGATGATGCACTTGCCCGCTCCGCAAATCTCTATGAGCAGGGCTATGTTTCCATGAAGCTTCATGATCTTCCTCTCGCAGAAAAAAACATGCTTTCAGCCTTAGATTTTGCTAAAAAGTCGAACGATCTTACCTCCATCGGCTGTGCTTACCGCGGTCTTGGGGAAATCCTGAAAGCGTCAGAAAAAGTAGAGGATGCGGCTGTCTATTTTGAAAAAGCTATCACCGCTTTCCAGAAAGCCGGAGATACCTACGGTGTGGAAGAAGTAAAAGAACTCATGTCAAAATAACATCTTACATAAACATACTTATGTTCACCACATCCGTTTTTAAATGAAACATGTTTTTCAAAAAATATGCATGTTTAGTTTGACTCTCTGTTCACTTGTACCTTGTTCCAGTAGCGCCTCTCTCTTCGCATCCTGCAATATTCAGATGCGTCTGTCCCCACTGCTGCATCGCTTCAATGATCGGTGCCAGCGTCCTGCCAAAATCAGTCATACTGTACTCCGTCTTTGGCGGCACAACCGGATAAACTGTTCTCCGGATCAGCCCGTCTTTCTCTAATTCCCGAAGCTGCTGCGTCAACATCTTATCCGTTGCCTTCGGCATTCTTTTATGTAACTCACTATAACGTAACGTCTCCTTCATCAAATGATATAAAATAATTGACTTATATTTTCCGCCGATCATCGACAGTGTTCCCGCAACCGGACATGTAAACTCTTTCTCTGCCATTTTTCTCTCCCTGCAAAATCTTTACTTACTTTTTAGATAGTATATTCCAAAAAAGTGCATACTTGCTAAAAAGTCTAAATAAAATATAATTATAGCATGGATATCCAATAACGCAAGAAAACGATGAAAGGAATAGAATGTTTATGGAATTATTAGATATTATGAACGAACGCTTCTCTGTCAGAAAATACGTTGACAAACCAGTAGAACCTGAAAAACTGGATAAAATTTTAAACGCTGCACACGCAGCCCCTACTGCTGCCAATCAGCAGCCTGTAAAACTGCTTGTCGTACTGAGTCCGGAAAGTCTTGAAAAACTTGGAAAAGCAGCTAATATTTATGGCGCACCTGTCGCTGTCATTGTCTGTGCCGACAAAACAAAAGCATGGAAACGTCCTTTTGACGGAATGCAGACAACCGATATTGACGCATCCATTTTAACAGACCACATGATGTTAGAAGCTGTCGAACAGGGACTTGGAACTGTCTGGATCTGTTATTTCAAACCGGATGTGCTAAAAGAGGAATTCAAACTTCCTGACTCCTTAGAACCGATCAATATTCTCGCCATCGGTTATGCAGATGCCAGTGTGGTAAAACCAGCCAAAGACCGTATTCCTGTAAAAGAATTAGTGGAATACCTGTAAAATTGTCAAAAACAAAAAGTAAGCCGGGGGCATATCACTCAATCCTGCCTCCGGCTCTTTTATGCAATTTCTTTGCATTCCTCTCCATCTCATAGCACATACACATTACTCTGTCATAGTGTAAGTGCAATGCACAAATTATAACATATTGTTTCCGAGTATGCAAAAAAATTGAGTAAAAACCGCTTATTTTATGGTCTTTACTCAATTTCTACAACAACTTATACATTTTTCATAATTTTCACCAGCCGACTCGTGCCAAGCCGATCTGCGCCAAGTTCAATAAATTTTTCTGCATCCGCAAAAGAAGAAATTCCTCCGGCTGCCTTTACTTTCACGTTTGTGCCAACGTATTGTCTCATCAGTTCCACATCCGAAAAAGTAGCTCCTGCGGTGGAAAATCCGGTGGAGGTCTTAATGAACTCTGCGTCTGCATTCGTCACGATCTCACACATCTTGATCTTCTCCTCATCTGTCAGAAGGCATGTCTCAATGATCACTTTTAAGGTTTTTCCGCTGCATGCCTCATGGATTTTTCGGATTTCCTGCTCGATGTCATCATACCGTTTGTCTTTCAAAAATCCGATATTAATGACCATATCGATCTCGTCGGCTCCGTTTGCGACCGCATCCCTTGTCTCGAAAATTTTCGTCGCCGTTGTGTGGTATCCGTTTGGAAATCCGATCACCGTACAGATCGGCAGTTTCCCATCGGCATACTCTGCCGCCTGTTTCACATAACAAGCCGGGATACAGGCAGAAGCGCATCCATATTTTATTCCATCGTCTAAAATCTGCCGGATTTCCTCCCATGTTGCAGTCTGTGAAAGCAGTGTGTGATCTACTCTGCTTAAAATATCTTTTTTATCCATGTTTTTCCTTTCTACTGCCGGCTGTTCAGGCATCGTATTGCTTACTCATCATGCAAAGATGTATTTCTTGATTTTCTGCTATGTTTTGCTTTCTCAATCTGCTGTCACTTCTGCATTTCGCATTCTTATGTCACTTCAACTCTGCAAGCAATGACGTACCAATCGTGCCTTCCGGCATCTGCACACCAAAATTATCTGCGATCGTTGCCCCGATCACTGCAAATGTATCCTGATCTTCAAGCTTTCCTGACTCCTTCATGGAAGGCGAATATGCAACAAACATCACCTGTTCCCTGGTGTGGTCAGTACCCTTATAGGTTGGATCATTTCCGTGATCTGCCGTGATGATAAGAAGATCATCTTCCCGAAGTACCTTAAGAAGTTCGCCGAGTTTCACGTCAAAGCGTTCCAGTTCCTCTGCGTATCCTTTTACGTTTCTTCTGTGTCCCCAAAGTGCATCAAAATCTACCAGATTGGTAAAGCAAAGT
>ERZ833608.990-NODE-990-length-20523-cov-45.793189_pt1 | contig 20523 bp, 17 predicted proteins | sample MGYA00519694_ERZ833608 | MGnify/ENA primary metagenome ERZ833608 (study PRJEB31850, sample SAMEA3708742) | human gut metagenome | biome: human gut; feature: human-associated habitat; material: faeces | place: China | collected 2014 ... | reverse complement strand
TCAGCTTCTGGAAGGGCATCCGGGTGGGGCCGATCAGGGCAATGGAGCCCCACAGCCCGCCGCCTACCAGATACCGGTCACTGACGATGCACAGCCCGGGGATCTGCGGTTCCAGATCCTCGCCCAGCAGCACGCTTTCGCTGCGGTTTTCCGGTGGTGCGATCAGGCTTGCGGCCTGTTCCTCGTCGTTCAGCAGGGTAAGGATATCACCCACTCTGCCGTCCAGCTGCGGCCAGTCCAGCAGGTACTGCTCGCCGCCCAGAAATACATGGGGCTTTACGCTGTCCTGCAGAATTGCGGCTGCGGCGCTGACCACCGGCACAAGCTCCGGTGCGATCTGGCTGCACAGCTCGCTGAGCATCCGGGTGGAAAGATCCACCGGTGCCACAAAGGTAAGGTTGCGGTTGAGCAGCGCCGCAAGGGCGGCTGCATTTTCCCGGGAAAGCCCGGTGCGTACCCGCGCCACGCGGGTGCGGACGTAACCGGCGGTGGTCACAGCCAGCACAGCGGCTGCGCTGCGGCCCACCTGCACCACCTCGTAATGGGCGATGCACAGATCCTCGGCGCAGGGGGTGCTGACGGCGGCGGTGCAGCCGCTGATGGCGGCCAGCGCCTTGGCAGCGCCCTGTGCCAGCTTTTCCGGCTCGTGGTCAAGGCTGGCGAACACCGCATCCACCCGGGCGCGGGTAACGCGGTCCAGCGGCTGATCGTCGGTAAGCAGATTGTCCAGATAATACCGGTAGCCCTTGGCGCTTGGCACACGCCCCGCGCTGGTGTGGGGCTGCTCCAGCAGACCCAGCTTTGTCAGCGCCGCCATCTCGTTACGCAGCGTTGCGCTGGACACTGCCATGTCAAAGTAGTTTGCCAGCACGCTGCTGCCCACCGGCTCGCCCTCAAGGCCATACAGCGCCACGATCGCCTGCAAGACCCGTTGCTTGCGTGCATCCATCGTCATAGCGCCTGCCTCCTTTTTGTATCGCTTTTGTTTGTTTAGCACTCCTTGTTCCTGAGTGCTAAGACCATTATAATCGTTTTTGCCCTGCTGTCAAGCCCTTTGCAAAAATGTTTATAAAGATTCATAATTCTGTCATAAAGGGGGTTACCCCCTCAGGCGCCCTCCGGCGCCAGCTCCCCCAAGGGGGCGCCTTATGGCTATACCGTAAACTTTCCCTCCACAGCAAAAGCCGTCCCCTTGGGGAAGGTGGCACGGCGAAAGCCGTGACGGAAGGGGTGATTCTCCCGTGAAAAAGTAGTTCCGAAACGCCCGCAGACGTTTCGGAACTACCAATAAAACTATTCTTTCCGCTGTTTATGCGCAAAGCAGTGCAGCGCGCATTCCAGATCGTCCCGCCTTACTCTTCCATCTGCTTTGCCAGAAAGGCCGCTGCCACCGCCACTGCCTTGCACTGGGCGTCCTCCGGGCAGGCGGTGCGGTCCTCGGTCAGCAGCCCCACCGCGCCGGTCACGTCCCCGCCCGCCAGTACCGGTGCGGCGCATAGCAGCACCCGGGGTGCGCCCTCGCAGGGCAGCAGGGTCTTTTCCGGGTTGCCGGGGCTCTGGTAGGGCTTGCGGGCTTCCATCAGCTTTTCCAGCGGCTGGCTGATGCTGCGGTCTGCCAGCTCCCGCCGCCCGCTGCCGCTGACCGCCAGAATACGATCCTTGTCGCACACAAAGGCGGTCAGCGCAAACTGGCGGCTGAGCACCTCTGCCAGCTGGGCGGCAAGGGTGTTCACCTCGCCCATGGGCGAGTATTTTTTAAAGATCACTTCCCCGTCGCCAGTAGTAAAGATCTCCAGCGGGTCGCCCCGCCGGATGCGCTGGGTGCGGCGGATCTCCTTGGGGATCACCACCCTGCCAAGCTCGTCGATGCGGCGCACGATACCGGTTGCTTTCATTTATAGTGTCCTCCTTTTGGTTTCCTTTGTATGTAGTATCTGTCAGCGGCGGCAAATTATACCGGCAGCACATTTTTTGCTTTGCCCGCCGCATTGCGTTCCGGGCGGGGTTCTGCTACAATAAATAGGAATAAACCCAAAGAAAGCAGGTGTCCGCATGGCACACATCCTTATTCTGGGCGGCGGTGCCGCCGGACTGGCCGCTGCGCTGGCGGCTGCACAGGCCGCACCCGCTGCCCGCGTCACGGTGCTGGAGCGCAACCCCAAGGTGGGCAAAAAGCTGCTGGCTACCGGCAACGGCCGCTGCAATCTGGACAACACCGCCATTGCGCCGGAAAAGTATTTCACCGCCGACCCCGCCGCGCTGCGGCCTTTGCTGGCGGCGGTGGATGCCGCCGCGCCGCTGGCGTGGTTCGAGCAGCTGGGGCTGTACACCCGCACCGATGACGCCGGGCGGGTGTACCCCTATTCCAATCAGGCCGCCGACGTGCTGGCGCTGCTGGAGCTGCATTTGCAGCGGCACAAGGTACAGCTGCGCACCGGCTGCACGGTAAGCACCCTGCGGCAGAGCAAGGGCGGCTACGCCGTACAATTTGCAAACCCCGAGGGCGATATGGAAAGCCTGCGGGCAGATGCCGTTATCTGCGCCATGGGCGGTGCTGCCGGGCCGCAGTTCGGCACGGACGGCTTCGGCACCCGCTTTGCCGCCGCCTGCGGCGGGCAGATGCGCCCGCTCTACCCCTGCCTGACCGCCCTGCAATGCGCAAAGCCGAACAAGAGCCTTGCGGGCATCCGCGCCAAGGCCGCTGCCCGCCTGCTGGACGGCGACCGGGTATTGGCTGAAGAGATGGGCGAGGTGCAGTTTACCGACTACGGGCTTTCCGGCATCTGCATCATGCAGCTGTCCGGCCTGCTTGCCCCCGGGCGCAGACCGAGAGCCCCGGTCGTGGAACTGGACCTGTTCCCGGAACTGAGCGAGATGGACCTGACCCGTCTGCTTGCCCGGCACGCCATTCAGACTGCATCCAACACCCTTGCCGGGTTCTGGACAGGGCTGCTGAACGTCAAGCTGGGCTACGCCCTCTGGGAAACCGCCAATATGCCAAACAACCGCTCGGTCAAACAGATGCAGCCCCTCGCCCACACCGCCAAGCACTGGCGGTTCGAGGGGCTTACCCCCTGCGGCTGGCGGCAGGCACAGACCACCGGCGGCGGGCTTGCCCTGACCGAGGTGGAACCGACCTTCCAGTTCAAGGGCTGTCCGGGGCTGTACTTCGTGGGTGAAACGTTGGACTGCGCCGGAAGCTGCGGCGGCTTCAACCTGCACTGGGCGTTCGGCAGCGGCCTTGCCGCCGGGCGGGACGCCGCAAAGCATACCCGCAGCAGCAAACGGTAATAAAAAAGGGACCCTGAAACGCCAACAGGCATTTCAGAGTCCCTTTTTTAATGTTAAAGCCGGTCAAGCGGCTTTATTCTCGCCCTTGGAAAGCAGCTTTGCACGCTCCAGTGCAGGGCGCAGTGCCAGATACAGCACCACGGCGCAGGCGGTGGAAGCCACACTGTTCACAAAGGTGACGCCGCCGGCGATCTTGGTCAGCGCCTGTGCCACGGTGTACTCCTGCCCAAAGATGTACACGTTGCGGAAGTAGCCAAGGAAGGGGTCGGTGAACACATTCAAAAGCAGGCCGGAACCCGCAGAGACGATCACCTTGACCAGATACCCGGCGCTGTGACGGTCCTGATCCCGCAGCTTGAACACCTTATGTGCCACGGCACCGCAGGTGATGCCGATGATGAACTTGAGCACGAAGGTGGTAATGGCGTAGCCCGGGTCACCGGCAAGGATATCCGCCAGCGCCAGACCGATGGCACCCGCCAGACCGCCGGACACGCCGTCCAGCAGCAACGCCGTCAGTGCGGTAAAGGTGTTGCCCAGATGGAACGAGGAGCCGCCGTAGAACGGGATGCGGAAGAACAGGTAGGCCACCAGACTCAGCGCAGCCATCACGCCGGTAAGCGCCAGCTCGTGCACCGTAAAGCGGCGCTTGTACAGCACACTGAAAAACAGGATCAGGATAACGACGACTGCCAGCAGCAGCCACATTGCAGTAGTAGACATGATACTTTCCCTCCAATCACGCCGATAACCCCACAAAACTACTTGACATTTGGGTGTCCGGCGGGTATGCTCCTATTATACGCAGAACTGACCCTATGAAAATACCCAGAACAAAGTTTTTTTATGGGGTCAGTTTGACGCAATGCCCAGACAGGAGGGACATTTTATGGTACATCTGACCACGGCGCTGGACCCGGTCTCGGCGGTGCCGCTGTACGAGCAGCTCTACCGCAGCCTTGCCGCCGAGATGCGGGCGGGCACTCTGACGGCGGGCACCCGGATGCCCGGCAAGCGGCGGCTGGCGGCAGAGCTGTCGGTCTCGGTGAACACGGTGGACACCGCCTACCAGATGCTGGCAGCCGAGGGCTACCTGACCGCCCGGGAGCGCAGCGGTTTTACGGTGCAGGAGTATCTTGCCCTGCCGCAGGGGACGCAGCCGCCCGCCGCACCCTCTGCACCGGCGGCAGCGCCCCCCGCCGATGCTGCCCCGCCGGTGCAGTTCGACCTGTCCACCCGGGGCGTAGACCCGGGGCTGTTCCCCTTCCGCACATGGGCGCGGCTGCAAAAGGAGCTGCTTTACTCCGCGCCGGAACTGCTCACCCCCGGGGATGCCCGGGGCGATGCCGCCCTGCGGCAGGCGCTGGCAGGGTATCTGGCCGAGTACCGGGGCGTGCAGTGCGACCCGGAGCAGCTGGTGGTGGGCGCAGGGCTGGAATATCTGCTGGGACTGCTGGCGCCGCTGCTGCCCGGCCCCGCCGCCGTGGAGACCCCCGGCTACCCCCGCGCCCGGCAGGTGCTGGAAAACAACGGTGTGCCCTGCCGCTGCCTGCCGGTGGACGCGGACGGGCTGTCCCTTGCCGCCCTTTCCGCCAGCGATGCGGCGGTGTGCTATGTCACCCCCAGCCACCAGTTCCCCACCGGGGTCACCATGCCCGCCGGACGCCGGGCAGAATTGCTGCACTGGGCCGCCCGCGCCCCGGGGCGGCGGTACATCATAGAGGATGACTACGACTCCGAGTTCCGTTTCGATACCCGCCCGCTGCCCAGCTTGCAGGGCATGGCGGGCGCAGACGGCCCGGTGGTGTACCTGTCCACCTGCTCCCGCAGCCTTGCCCCGGGCATCCGCATTGCCTACATGGTGCTGCCCCGGCAGCTGCTGGGTGCGTGGCAGGAAAAATACCGGCTCTACTCCGGCACGGTGGGACGGTTTGAGCAGCAGACGCTGGCGCGCTTTATCACCGGGGGCTATTTCACCCGACATCTGGCGCGGGAGCGCACCGCCTACAAAGCCCGGCGGGATGCGCTGGCGGCGGCGCTGCGCAGTTCCTTTGCGCCGGAGGAGCTGACCCTTGCGGGCTTGCACACCGGTCTGCACCTGCTGGCACAGCTGAAAGACCCGCCGCCGGACGCCGCCCTGCGGGCTGCTGCCCGGCAGTACGGGGTGCGCTGTTCCCTGCTGAGCGACTACGACCTGACCGGCACGGCACACTCTGCCGCCGGGACGCTGGTGCTGGGTTACGGCTCGCTGCCGGACGCGGACTGCGCCGCCGCCGGGGAGAGGTTAAAAAAGCTCTGCACCGCCGCCCGGGAAGCATCGGACACCGTATAGTGCCCGCCCGCCCACTCCCCGGGCAGGGTATCGGCGGCAATGTCCACCGGCTCGGCGCTGGTGGCTAAAAATTCCAGTGTGCGCTCCAACGTTGCAAGGTCTACGGCAGTCAGGCTGGTCAGCAGGCTGCTGCTCACCTCCCGCAGACCCTGCGGCAGGGTGGTGGGCAGCAGCTCCAGCGCCTGCCGGAAAAACGCATCCCACACCGCCGCCCGGGCGGCGGCGCTGCGCCGGGGCGAAAGAGAAGTGTCGGCATCCAGCGCCACTAAAAAGCTGTGGGCATCGGCAGCGGAGATGCCCTGCACCCCGATGCCCTTGCCGTACCGCGCCAGCTGCTCCGGGGTGAGCGCCCCGGTAAAGCCCACCCGCACTGCGCCGTACCGCGCCGCCAGCTTTGTCAGCACCGCCGGGGCGATGGCAAGATAGTCGGTATCCTCCGGCAGGGCGAATACCTCGCCCAGCGCTTCCCGGCAGCGGGCGGGTCCTGCGGCGGCGTAACAATCCGCAAGGGGGACGTTTTTGCCCCCAAAGGGCACTTCCAGCGCGGCGGGCACCGCCAGCAGATGGATGCAGTTCTGCCCGGCGTTCAGGTAGGCCAGCACAAAGCCCGGAGTCTCGTCTGCCACACACAGCAGCACGGTGCACCGGTCTGTGGCTTTGGGCAGACGGATGGGCACCCCGCTCTGGCTTTTTGCGGCCTGCCGCAGACTGCTGCGCAGCTGGGCGCGGCTGAGCAGCACTGTGCCGCCCACCAGCGGCAGCAGCACCAGCAGGGCGGCGCACAGCGCCGCCCAGAAGGGACGCCAGCCGCTGCGTTTTGCGTGTTTCATGGCTCTTTCCTCCTTTTTGTGCATAAAGCATGACCCAACGGGCGACCCTTTATGCAGAAAGGCAGGGATGCAGTATGGATCAAACAGAAAACCCCAACGAAAAAGACCGTGAGGAGCAGGAGGATTTCTGGCTGACACTGGAACCCTTTCCCGCACCCGACCCCGACAAATCTCCGCTGCCCGCACCGCATGAGGACTAGGGCTGCTGCATAGGATGGTAAGGAAACTCCCTCAGTCAAAACCTGACGGCTTTGACAGCTCCCTCTGGGAGGGAGCCTTTGGCATAGCGGGAAAGTTTGCGGTTAAACTGCAAACTTTCCGGGTGTGCTCGCTCCCCCTCGGGGGAGCTGTCGCGCAGCGACTGAGGGGCTTCAAATCGGCGGAGCCGGAAAAAACGGTTAAAAGATCTTCACGCCGAACAGGCGTGAATCTTCAGTTTTTTCCGGTGTAGCCCTCTTCTTTGGGGTTAAAAGGGGCGAGCAGCCCCTTTTTCGTGGCTCCAGCGCGTCGAAATCGCTGGCACTTTTCTGGTTCTCTTTTGGTGTCAAAAGAGAACATCCACCGTCTAACAGTAATTTTCACCATCAAAGGAGGCCACAGGATGCCGGAGGGGTTCATGCGGGGGATCGAAATTTTGAACGGCATCGTGTGGGGGCCGGTGGGGCTGGGGCTGCTCTTCGGCACAGGGCTGCTGCTGACGGTGCGCACCGGGGGCTTCCAGCTGCGGCGGTGGGGCTACTGGATGCGGCACACCCTCGGCGCTATCCTGACCGACCAGAGCGTCACCGCCCATACCGCCCGCGAGGAGCAGGCCATCAGCCAGTTCCAGAGCCTGTGCACCGCGCTGGCGTCCACCATCGGCACCGGCAACCTTGTGGGAGTGTCTACCGCCATCCTTTCCGGCGGGGCGGGGGCGGTGTTCTGGATGTGGGTCATGGCGCTGCTGGGCATGATGACCAGCTACGCCGAGAACGTGCTGGGCATCTACTACCGCCGCAAAGACCCGGCGGGCGGCTGGCGCGGCGGGCCAATGTACTACCTGCGGGACGGCCTTGGCGGCAAGCCGGGGCGGGTGCTGGCGGTGCTGTTTGCCGCGTTTTGTGCGCTGGCAAGCTTTGGCATCGGCAACCTGAGCCAGCTCAATTCCATCGCGGGCAATCTGAAAGCGGCCTTTGGCGTGCCGGAGGCCGTCACCGGCGCAGTACTGGCGGCCGTATCGGCGGTAATTTTGCTGGGCGGGCTCAAGCGTGTGGCTGCGGTGGCAGAAAGGCTTGTCCCCGCCATGGCGCTGTTGTACATCGTGGGTGCGCTCACCGTGGTGGGGGTGCACATCACTGCTGTCCCGGCGGCGCTTGCCGCCATCGTAAAGGGTGCGTTCGGGCTGCGCGCCGCCGGTGGGGGCATCGTGGGCTACGGCCTGTCCCGGGCGGTCACATGGGGCTTTAAGCGGGGTGCTTTTTCCAACGAAGCGGGGCTTGGCTCCTCGGTGATGGTACACGCGGCTTCCAACGTAAAAGAGCCGGTGCAACAGGGGATGTGGGGCATTTTTGAGGTGTTTGCGGACACCATGGTGGTGTGCACTCTGACGGCGCTGGTGGTGCTGACCTCCGGCTTTGTGGATCTGGACACCGGGCGCATCGCCGCCGGGACGGCGGGCAGTGCGCTGGTGGGGCAGGCCTTTGACGCCGTGTTCGGCACGCTGGGGTCAAAGCTCATCGCGGTATGCATTCTGCTGTTCGCCTATTCTACCACCCTTGGCTGGAGCTGCTACGGCTGCAAGGCCGTGGAGTATCTTTTTGGTGCGGGGGCAGGGGCAGGCTACCGGGTTCTGTTCGTGGCGCTGATGCCGATGGGCGCGGTGATGCGGCTAAACCTTGCATGGACGCTTTCCGACACCTTCAACGGCCTGATGATGCTGCCGAACCTCATCGGCGTAATTGCGCTGTCCGGCACGGTGGTACGCATCACCCGGAACTACCTTGCCCGTAAGCTGCACGGCAGCCCCGCACCGCCGCTGTTGTCGGCGGGTGAGACGATTTAGAATGGCTTCCGCTGCGCTCTAGCCATATTCAGCGGAAAAAAGATTTTTAATTTGTGGGTTCTGAAAAGCCTGCGGGCTTTTCAGAACCCCTTTTTCACAAGTGGGGTCGTGATCGGGAGCAGTCTCTCTGCGGTTAGCGTCCTCACCCTCTCCGTCATCGCTGCGCGATGCCACCTCTCCCAAAGGGAGAGGCCTTGGCATGGCGGTAAAGTTTCCGGCTTAAGTGCCAAGTGACCGGTTTCGCCAGAGGCTCTCCCTTTGGGAGAGCTGGCGCGTTAGCGCCTGAGAGGGCGAGGACGCTTTCGGGGGAGATGCCCCTTGTCCCGGGGTGGGGTTTGTGCTATGCTAAGGGGTACAAGCGATTTTTTGCGCTGAGAGGAGGAACCCCATGGCCGCCGTAAAAACACGGAATACCGCTACCCTTATGACCGAGGGCAGCATTGTAAAAAGCCTGCTGCTGTTTGCCCTGCCGCTGATCTTCGGCAACCTGCTGCAGCAGATGTATAATACCGCCGACAGTATCATCGTGGGCAATTTTGTGGGCAGCAATGCCCTTGCCGCTGTGGGCTCCAGTGGTTCGCCCATCTATCTGCTCATCGGCTTCAGTCAGGGACTTGCCGTGGGTGCGGGCGTGGTGGTCTCGCAGTATCTGGGCGCGGGCGACCACAGGGAGACCCGCGAGGCGGTGCACACCGCCCTTGCCATTGCAGTGGTCATGGGGCTTTTGCTGACGGTGGGCGGCGTTGCCTGCGGGCGCGCTTTGCTGGTGGCCATGAATACCCCCGCCGAGGTGCTGGCAGACGCTGTGACCTATATCCGCATCTACTTTGGCGGGGTGCTGTTCAGCGTGGTGTATAACATGACCGCCGGCATCCTGAACGCTGCCGGCAACTCCCGGCGCTCGCTGGTATATCTGGCATGGGCGTCGGTGACCAACATCGTGCTGGACCTTGTGTTCATCGTGGGGCTGCGGATGGGAGTGGCAGGTGCCGCCATCGCCACAGACCTGAGCCAGCTGGTGTCCTGCGTGCTGAGCCTGCGCTTTCTGATGAAAAGCGAGGACGCCTGCCGGGTGGAGCTTTCCGCCATCCGTCTGCACCGCAAAATGGCCAGCCGCATCATCCGGGTGGGTCTGCCCACCGGCATCCAGAACATGGTCATCTCCTTTTCCAACGTGCTGGTGCAGGCCAGCGTGAACAGCTACGGTGCCGCCGCCATGGCGGGCTTTGCAGCCTACATGAAGATCGATGGTTTCAACATTCTGCCGGTCAGCAGCATCAGCATGGCTGCCACCACCTTTGTGGGGCAGAACTACGGTGCGGGGCGTCTGGACCGGGTAAAGCGCTCGGTGTGGGTCACCCTTGCCATCGGGGTCCTCTACACCCTTTGCACCGGCGCGGCGCTATTGGCCGGGCAGGACGCCATCCTGCACCTGTTCACCGCCGACGAGGCCGTGGTCACCTACGGCAAGCTTGCCATGCGGTGGTTCTGCCCGTTCTACTTCCTGCTCAGCATCCTGCACGGCCTTGCCGGTGCCGTGCGCGGCACGGGTGCCAGCATCCCGCCCATGGTGGTGCTGCTGGTCTCGCTGTGCCTGTTCCGGGTGGTGTGGATCCAGTTCCTGCTGCCCTTCTTCTCCGGCATCGAGGGCGTGTTCATCCTCTATCCCGTCAGCTGGGGTCTGGGCGCAGTGCTCATGATCCTGTATGCATGGAAGGGCAAGTGGATGGAGTATCATACATAACCATTTTTATAAACAATGACCCGCCGCACTGAAGGAGGTGCGGCGGGTCGTTGTTTTTTCAGGAATTTCTGTCAGGACAGCTTACCATGCAAAGCCCACGGAGTCCATGTCGATCTTCTTTTCCACCAGACCCAGACGGCTCTCGATAAAGTTCACTGCCATATCCGGCCACTGGGCGATCTGGGTGTAGTAATCCACATAGCCCTTGGTGCCAGTGCCCAAGCCCACACCGTGGGGCGCATCGGGTGCCAGATAGAAGCTGAAATCTTTGAAGGTATTCGCGCACTCCGGCAGAGAGGGCAGCATCATAGCGCTCAGGCCGTCCTTCTGCCCCACAACACCAAAGACCGGGGGCAGGTTGGGATTCTTCGTGAAGTCCAGACCGGTGACGAACAGTCCGTAGATGGGGATCGCCACATTCAGGTCAGCGCTCTCATAGTCCACAGCATCGCAGACGTAGCTGGGGTAGACCTTATCCGGGGTATTCGTAGTGCCGAACTGGTCGGCCACCACCTGCATCACATTCATGCCGCCAGCAGAGAAGCCCACAGCGATCATGATATCGGTCTTGCCGATGTGTTTTTCAGAGGCGTTGTGGCGGATGTAGCGGATAGCGCGTGCCAGATCCAGCCGCTGATCCACAGCGGCATAAGGGTTGACGCGGCGCTGCAGCACAAAGGCGTTGTAGCCGTTCTTGTTGAAGAACTCGGCCACAGGGTAGCCTTCCACCACGTTGTTGCGGTGGGTGCTGCCGCCGCCTGCAATAATGATCACGTTGCCCTTCACCTTGCCCTGATCTCGCAGCAGGTACGGGTTCAGGAAGGGACGGAAGCCCTCGTTATCGTAGCAATTTTCCCAGTTGGTGGGCAGCGGAGATTCCACGGCCATCTGATCTCCCCAAATTTCCCAAACGGTGCTCTTGGGGTCCTTGATCTGGCGCAGCGCCTTGCGGGCATTGGTCAGAGCAACACACATATCGTAGTGAGAAGCATTGATGCCGGGCGCAGCTGCACCGTCCACCTTCTCGTACTGAGCGCGGGACAGCTTGTGGAACAACACATAGAACTTGTCAAAATCGCCCCGGAAAGCAGCCGGATAAAAGGCCACCTCGCGGGAGAGACGGAGTTCCTCTGCCACCATGGCCTGCACCTCAGCATCGGTGTGCACGCCAGCGTTCTCAGCAAAGGATGCGGGCGCCATGCCAGCCACTGCGCCCATGGTCACGGCAGAAGCGGCGGAAAGCTTCATAAAGTCTCTTCTGTTCATCATCATTTCTCCTTTTAAATGCAGACGGCTCATTTGTGCAGAACAAAGCCGCCCGAAGCTGTACAGCAAACGCCCTGCTGCCGGGCCCAACGGACATTTCGACAGTATCGCGCCGTCGGAATCTGTGCAAAGCGTATCACAAATCAGATGGATTGTAAATAGATTTCATCGCTTTTGAGCAAAATTGATATATTAGTATGCCAGTTCTTGTGAAAATCGACAGGCGTTGGACGGGCACAAAAAAGGACTGCCGTACATCTGCACGGCAGTCCTTTTGTATCTTATTACAGCTTTTCAAACACCAGAAAGCGGAAGGCGATGGTTGTGGTGAGCTGTGGCAAAGCCGCAAGGCGGGCGGCACCATCGCGGGGCGTTTTCCAGTAGTAGGGGGTCATGGCGAACAGGGCTTCCAGCTGGGCGGCGGGCACGGTGATGGTTCCCTGCACCTCACGCTCATCAATGACGCGGAAGCCCGGGTACTCCACCTGCTGCACCGGGTTCTTGTAGGGCTTTTCGTAGAGCACGGCCTTCATCTGGTACAGATGCTCTGCCCCCGGCACAACGTAGATCATGCGCCCGCCCGGGCGCAGCACCCGGCTGAACTCCTCCTGTGCAAAGGGCGAAAAGCAGTTCAGCAGCACGTCTGCCCAGCCGGTGCGCACCGGCTGGCTGAAGCTGGACGCCACTGCATACTGCGCGACAGGCAGCGCCTTTGCAGCCAAGCGCACGGCGGGCTTTGCGATATCGAACCCGGCCAGCTGCAGCGGCTTTTCTGCCGCCGCGAACTGCTGCGCGATGCAGCGGTCGTACCAGCCCTCGCCGCAGCCTGCGTCCAGCAGATGCAGCGGGGCGTCCTTCGCGGCGGGCACGCCGTGGGCAAGGCACAGTTCTCCCAGCGCCTGCCCGAAAATACCGTAGTATCCGGCGTTCAGAAAGGCGCGGCGGGCGGCTACCATCTCCTTGCTGTCCCCAGGGGCTTTGGTGCGCATACTCTGCACCGGCAAAAGATGCCAGTAGCCCTCCCGGGCACGGTCAAAGCAGTGGCCTTTTTCACATTTCAGGTCATTCTCCCCTTGCAGCGCACCGCCGCACAGGGGGCACTGCCACGGGGCAAAGGCTTCGTTCCGGCTCATACTTCTTCGCTGTGATCCTCAATGGGTGCGGTAGCACCGCCGTGGGCGTCCATATACTCCTCAAAGCTGGTGTACTTCTGCTGGGGCGGGCGGCGGCTGATGAGCATCAGCCCCGGGTCCTCGTCCCGGGCGGCGGCATTGCGGCCGCGGCGGGCAGGCTCGGCCTTGGGGGCGCGGTTCTGATTGCCGGCGCTGCCGCGCTCATTGCGGGCAGGACGGGCGTTGTTGCTCTGGGCTGCGGGGCGGGCATTGCGCTGTTCACCCCGGTCGCTGCGGTCGTTGCGGCGGCTGCCGCTGCGGTTTGCGTTCTGGTTATTCTGGGGCTCCTGTGCGCTGCGGATGGCGGGTGCTGCCGGGGCGGCAGGGATCTTGCGTGCCGGGCGCAGCGGGGTGGCCTCCGGGGCGCTGACAAAATGGGGGTCGAACTTGGGCTGGGCGTTGCTGCCCCGGGCGGGGGCGGCATTCTCGCGGCGGGTGCGGGGCGCTGCCGTCTCCTTGGGGGCGTTTGCGCCCCGGTTGTTGGCGCGGCGGTCGTTGCGTGCCCCGCGCTTTGCGTTGCTGTCTTGCATCAGTGTTTCCTCTTTTTTCGGTTTTGCAGGCACCGCGTTCTTTGCGGCCTTCGGCTCCTGCTTCGGCGCGGGCGCAGCTGCCTTTGCAGCTTTTGCGGGCGCAGTTTCGGCCTGTTTTTTCGGCGCTTCGGCCGGTTTTTCTGCTTCGGGGCGGGGCTTTTTGCCGCGCACGGGCAGCACGGGGCGCACCGGGGCGGGCACGCCGTCCCACGGGTGGCCGGATACCACCGGGATCTTGCGGCGGTTCAGCTTTTCGATGCCTGCCAGATACTCCTGCTCCTCCGGGGCGCAGAAGCTGACGGCGGTGCCGTCTGCACCGGCGCGGGCAGTGCGCCCGATGCGGTGCACATAGGTCTCCGGCACCTCGGGCAGGTCGTAGTTGAACACATGGGAAAGCTCGCTGATATCAATGCCGCGTGCGGCGATATCGGTCGCCACCAGCACCCGGGTCTTGCCGGACTTGAAATCCTCCAGTGCGGTGACGCGGGCGGTCTGGCTCTTGTTGCCGTGGATGGCGGCGGCGGGGATGCCCTGCTTTGTCAGATCCTTTGCGATCTTATCCGCGCCGTGCTTGGTGCGGCTGAACACCAGTGCGTTGACCACCGGCGGCTGCAAATTTTTGATGAGCCACGGCAGCAAGAGCTTTTTGTTGCCCTTTTCCACATAGTAAAGGCTCTGCTGGATGCGGTCGACCGTGCTGGACACCGGGTCCACCTTGACAAAGGCAGGCTCGTGCAGGATGCCGGCAGCCAGCTGCTCGATCTCGGCGGGCATGGTGGCGCTGAACATCAGGTTCTGGCGCTGGGCGGGCAGCTTTGCAATGACCTTTTTCACGTCATGGACAAAGCCCATGTCCAGCATCCGGTCGGCCTCGTCCAGCACAAAAATTTCCAGTGCGGACAGGTCGATAAAGCCCTGCCCGATCAAGTCGTTCAGCCGTCCCGGACAGGCGATGAGGATGTCCACGCCCTTTTTCAGCGCTTCCACCTGCGGTGCCTGTCCCACGCCGCCAAAGATGACGGTGCTGCGCAGTTTCAGGTACTTGCCGTAGGCTTCAAAGCTTTCGCCGATCTGCAAAGCCAGCTCCCGGGTGGGGGTCAAAATCAGGGCGCGGACAGCGCCCTTGCGGCGGGGCGCATTGGCGGTGAGCCGATCCAGCATGGGCAGCGCAAAAGCCGCCGTCTTGCCGGTGCCGGTCTGGGCGCAGCCCATCAGATCCCGGCCAGCCAGCACCGGCGGGATCGCCGCCGCCTGAATGGGCGAGGGGGTCTCGTAGCCCGCTTCCTGCACAGAACGCAGCAGCGGGGCGGACAGATTCAGTTCTTTAAATGTCATGGTTCTCCTATTTTATTCTGTGATCTTCCGGCACTCGATGTAGTAGCGCTTTTCCTCCGCGTGTCCCATGCTGAAGGTCTTGCGGGGCAGCACACCGCCCATCACAACGCCGCGGAACAGGTCGCTCTTGGCGAAGGGCGGCATCAAAAACGCCACCGCGCCCTGCTTGCACAAAGCGCGCACAGCCGGTTCGTCATGCACATAGTCCACCTTTGCTTCCGGGTGGCGTGCGATATAGTCCGAAATAAAATCGTCGATGGTGCCCACGGTCAGCGGCTCGGTGGGGTCCTCAAAGCTGAGCACATTGGCCATGTGGGGGCCTGCCAGCGTAAAGGGCTGCTTTTTGCTGCCGCCAAAGCAGCAGCCTGCCATGTTGGCATCGCTCCATGTGATCAGGCTCAGCAGCACGGTGGCGCAGTCCACGTTGAACAGCACCCGGTGGATGGGCTCGATCTCGATAGCCGGGGAGTGCACGTTGCACACCTCTGCCAGACACCAGCGGGCGGGATGATTTTCTACCTGCTCCGGGGTCAGGGTCTTTTTCAGCTCCTCCCAGCAGGCTTTTGCGGTAGCCAGCGAGTGGTTGCCGTCGCCCACTGCCAGCGTCAGCGGGTCGCGGCGGGTGGCATCGGGGTATTTCTTGTCAAATTCTTCCTGACTGCCCAGCACGGTCAGCGCATTTTCGATCTGTGCAATGAGGGCGGGGTCCTCCACCGCCCAGCCGGCCACATGACCGCCGCCCAGCATCAGCTCGCCCTCGTACACCTTGGGCAGGCTGTCCTTGTGGGCGGCAATGGGCTCGATGAGGGTGCAGTCCGGGTCATCCGCCAGCATCATGATGTGGGGCGTTTCCAGCGCAGCGCCGGTGCGCACCTTCATGCGGGGCGGGATGCGGCTTTCCACCGTGCACTCGCTGGGACGCACGGTGCATTTTTCGCCACGGCGGTAGCTGTAAGCTTCCAGGTCCACACGCCCCACAAGACCCTGCCGTACCCGGCCGCTCTGCTCGGTGCGCTCCACATAGATAAAGCCGTCCACCGCCCGGGTGAGCACGTTCTGGGCGTAATCCTGCATGGTGGCGTGGATCTTTTCCACCCGCGCGTCAGCGTCTCCGTCCTCCAGATACACCTCCGGCAGGATCAGGTTCAGGGTGCTGGGCGCACCCGCAGCGGTCTTTTCTGCCCGCTGCCAGTAGCTGCGGTCACTGGTAAACTGGTCACAGGCGATGCAGCCCCACTGCTCCAGCGGCACCTGCTCCGAAGGCAGCAGGATGTGTGCAGGTGCAAAACAGGTAGTCGGTTTCATAGTGGTTTCCTCCCCTCTTTATTGCAATTCAACTTTTTTAATGCAACAGCAACAACGTTGAATTGCATATCGCAAATATGCTGTTTGAATATTGCGCTAATTTTTGACTTGCGATAAATGCCGCTTTTCAGCGGAATGCTGCGGCGTCGTGCACCACAACGTGCTGCACACCGGCGTCGGCAGCGGCCTGCTCCAGTGCAGCGCGGCTGTCCGCATCCAGTGCGGTGCTGCTGGTGACCAGCAGATTCTCCATGCCAAGGGACACGCCGGCGGTGCCAAGGGCATCGGTGGCGGCGGTGCACAGTGCGTCCGGGTAGCTGACCCACAGGGTCACGCTGCCTGCAAAGCGGGTCTGCCACGCGGCGATATCGGCGGTAAGCTGGGCGGCGCGTCCCTCCCGGCTCTTGCCGCCGGAAGCGCCGAAGTCCTGCTTGCGGGTGATGATATTGGGGAACTGCACCCCGGTAAGCACCACCTGCTCGTAGCCCATGCCCTGCACCTCTTCAATGAGGTCGCCGACATACTGCACCGCGCTTGCGGCAAAGGGGTTCATCCACGCCTTGCCGCCCTTGGCTGCGCTGACATTGTCCAGCCAGAGACTGTTGCTGTCGTAGTGCACGCCCATGCTGCGGTCGGTGTACACCGACACCGGGTCGGTAAAGGCGGCAAGCTGTGCCGCCGGGATAATGCCTTCTTCCCGCAGGATGGCGGCGATGCTTGCCGCATCCACCGGGCTTTCGGTGATGCTTTGGGCGGCATTTGCCACCCCGGAAGCGTAGTACACCGTGCCAGCGGCGTCCTTCAGGGTGACAAGGGCATAGTCTGCGCCCTGCTGCTTCAGCTGCCGGGCAGCGGCGCGGATGGCGGCTTCATCGGTCAGGGTGGTCACATCCAGCTCTGCCCAGCTGCCGCCGGTGATGGCCTTGCCGTCCAGCGGCTTTTCCTCTTCCGGCTCCGGCTCAGACGCTGCCTGCGAGGCGGCGGCGCTGCTTGCCGCCGCAGAGGAAGCGGCTGCTTCGGCGCGGGAAGCGCTTTCGGCTTCCAAGTCCCGATCCTTGACCACGGTATACCATGTGTGGGTGGCCCAATCCAGCACATGGGGTGCGGCAAACCATGCGGCTGCCAGCACTGCCGCCACCAGCACAACAATGCCGATGCCGCGCTTTACGCGCGTTTCCCGGCTGTAAAAGCTGCGGTTATAATGCTTGACCTTCTGACGTTTATTCTTAGCCATGATATCCTTTCCTCCCTGTCTGCGTTACAGGATGACGGAGTGTCCGGTAAAGCCATAGATCGCCAGCGCCAGCACGCCGATATACACCAGCGTGATGGGCAGGCCGCGGAATGCCTTGGGGATGGCTCTGCTGCGCAGGCGGTGGCGCGCTTCGGTGACCAGCAGCACCGCCAGCACATAACCAAGGCCGCTGCCAAGGCCAAAGCCAAGGCTCTGGCCAAGGGTAAAAGTCTGGGTGCGCTCCACCAGTACCGTGCCCAGCACGCCGCTGTTCAGCGCGGCCAGCGGCACGATGCGCAGCAGCTGGCTGCGGCGGGGCAGGCTGCGCAGCAGCCACAGCACCAGGTGCTCTGCCAGACACACCACGGCGATGCTGGCGATATACACCAGCGGGCGCAGCTGTGCGCGGTTATCCAGCGGGGCAATGAACCACCGCCCGGCAAAGAAAGCCACGGGTGCTACCAGCACCTGCGTGATGCACAGCATCATGCCGAACAACGCGCTGCTGGTGCGGTCGTCCCCCACCAGCTGCACCATGCGGGACACGCCCAGTGCACGGGTAAAGACAGCGTTCTGTGCAAAAATAGCCAGCAGTGCATAGCTGAAAAACACTGCTGAGCTGCTTACAACTTCCTTCACGGTTCGCGGTCCACCTCCTTCTGGTAGTGCACGGTCAGGGTATCCTGCGCTTCCTTTTTCAGAAATTCCCTGCGCTTTGCGGCAGCGGCGCGCCAGATGGCGCACAGGATGCCCAGCACGATAAAGCCGCCCGCCGGCATCTTAGCCAGCGGCAGCAGCGCCCAGCGCCCCACCGGGGCACCGAACACGGTGCCAAGGCTGAGCCACTCGCGCACCATGCCGATCACGAGCAGCAGCAGCGCGTAGCCCACGGTGATGCGCACGCCCTTGGAAACTGCCTTGTGCACCGTCTCCTGCACGCGGCCGAAGCGGTAGGTCAGAAGCGGCTCCACTACCAGCATGGGCAGGTAGATGCCAAGGTTCAAAAGACCCGTGCCGAACACAAGGTTCAGGATGGGATACGCCGCCAGATACACCACAGCAGCGCTGGCTGCGTACAGTATAGCGCGGGGCAGCAGTTTTTTCTGCAGCTGTGCGGGCGAGGGTTCCTCGTCCCGCAGGGGCACAAGGCGGCTGAGCAGGCAGGCCAGCACGCGGGAGGGCACCAGCAGCAGCGCCACCGCCGCCGCCAGCATCAGGCTGTTCTGACCGGTGGTAGCCACGACCACCAGCGGTGCCAGACCCATGCCCTGCATGACCACCGGGTTATTCAGGAACACGCGGTCGTGATGGGCAAACTTTTCGGGATCTTGCAAGATCAGTTCCGCAGTACGCTTTTTCATTCCGCAGCCTCCTTTCGTTCGGACGGCAGACGGTGCAGCAGACGGTACAGCCGCTCCTCGGTGCGGTCAATGAGCGCGGACACACTGTTGACGGCCAGCAGTGCAAAGCAGACGCCGGTCTCGTACACGCCAAAATAGCGGAAGCCCATGGTGGCAGCACCCACCAGTGCGCCGTACAGGATGCGCCCAAGCCGGTGATGCGCACAGGTGTATGGCTCGTTGAGCAGGAACACCGCACAGAACAGCATTGCACCAGTGTGCAGCTCGTCCCTGATGCCCTGCAGGCGGGGCATCAGGCTGCTGAAGAGGGTGCTGTCTGCCAGACCTACCTGCCGCGGGAAGAAGAAGGCGATGAGCCCGCAGGTGATCAGAAAACTTGCCGATGCACCGATGTGCACGTCCTTCTGGATCCACAGCACAAGGCCGCAGGCCAGAATGACCAGCGCTGCGCCGGTGCCCATGGGGGCGGCGAACTCGCCCAGCACAACAGCGAGGGAGTTCAGGTTCAGGATGCCGCCGCTGCGCAGGGTATCCTCGATGGTGCTGCTCACTGGCACGGCGGAAGCGTCCCACAGGGGCAGCGGGGTATAGGGCTGCGGGTAGCGCACCACCTGCTCCGGCCACGATACCGCCGCCACAGCGTAGCCCACGGCAGCGGGGTTGAAGGGATAGCTGCCGTAGCCGCCAAAGACCTCCTTGCCGATCAGGACGCCCGCCAGCACTGCCACCACCAGCACATAGATGTCCACGGTGGCGGGCATGAGCAGGGCAATGATCAGGCTGAAGCTCTCGTTGGAGAGATCTTTATTGGTGTACACCCGATGGCGCAGCAGCGCCACCAGACGGTCGCACAGGTTGCCGGTAAGCAGGGCGACGCCGCACAGCAGCAGCGGACGCGCCCCGTAGAAATAGCAGGCCATGCACAGCAGCGGCACGCACAGCCAGAAAACGTGCCTATAGTACCGCCCAGTCTTTTGCAGCTGCCGCTCCTGCTCTTGGATCAAAGCTTCATCCATATACAGCCCTCCTTATAGGCTGGCCAGTGCGCCCACAGCCGCAGCGGGGTCGGCAGCGCCGAACACGGCACTGCCCGCCACCAGCACGTCGGCACCGGCTTCCACGCACAGGGGTGCGGTGGCGGCATCCACGCCGCCGTCCACCTCCAGCAGGTAGGAAAGGCCGCGTGCTTCCCGCTCTGCCTTGAGCCAGCGGAGCTTGTCCAGCGCCGAGGGCATGAACTTCTGCCCGCCGAAGCCGGGCTCCACGCTCATCACCAGCACCAGATCCAGCTGATCCAGCCACGGTGCCAGCGCCTGGGCCGGGGTGCCGGGCTTGATGGTCAGACCCACCTTGCAGCCCAGCGCACGCACGGCATCAATGGTGGCCTGAATATCATCTTCGCACTCCAGATGAAAGTTATATAGGGTAGCACCGGCCTTGATGAAAGGCTCGGCGTATTGCAGCGGGTGGCTGATCATCAGATGCACGTCGTAAAAGGCATCTGGCAGCGCCTTGTGCAGGCTTTTGAGTACCGGCACGCCAAAGCTGATGTTGGGCACAAAATGCCCGTCCATCACGTCGTAGTGCAGCATCTGTGCGCCGGCATCCAGCACCATGCGGCAGTCTGCACCCAGCTTGCCAAAATCAGCAGAAAGAATAGAAGGACTTACGATGGCCATAATATTTCATTACGCTCCGTTATTTTTTGCAGTTTTTATCCCAAGCGTTGTGCATTTTGCGGGGTTTTCCCGCCCGGAAAACACACGGGCATGGTTACTCTTTAGTTTACATGAAAACGGCCAAAAAATCAAACCCGCAGCCGTTTTTTTCACTGAAAAGTCGTAAATAGCGCAAAAAGTCCATAAGGCGGGCTCGCCCTCTCAGTCACCTTCGGTGACAGCTCTCCCAAAGGGAGAGCCCTTGGCATAGCGGCAAGGTTTTCGGTCAAACCGTAAAGTTTACCGCACCAGAAGGTTTCAGCATCGCAAGGTTTCCGGTCAGAATATAAAGCTTACGGTTTCGCCAGAGGCTCTCCCTTTGGGAGAGCTGGCAAGCCCGACAGGGCTTGACTGAGAGGGCGAG
>ERZ833608.959-NODE-959-length-20875-cov-8.851969_pt1 | contig 20875 bp, 19 predicted proteins | sample MGYA00519694_ERZ833608 | MGnify/ENA primary metagenome ERZ833608 (study PRJEB31850, sample SAMEA3708742) | human gut metagenome | biome: human gut; feature: human-associated habitat; material: faeces | place: China | collected 2014 ... | reverse complement strand
GGGTGGAGGGCGGCGCTCCCGCCCTCCATTTGTCGACCAATTTCGGCCAAAGTGCGGCCATAAGCGTCTTTTTCTTCGATGAATTCTCGAGGAAAGTCCCCCGGATGCCGATGCGGGCAAAGGAGGGCGGATTTTCCGCCCCTGCGCAGCCGCCGGGACTCTGCCCGCCTTTAAGATCCCCCTCCGGAAGAAAAAACACACCGTGCGCCGCCCGGGCGCGCGCAAACGCTTCAGGAGTCATCCATGCAGTTCAAGAAATTCGTCGTCTGCGCCTGCGCCGCCGCCTGCGGCCTTGCCGCCACGAGCAGCTTTGCGCGCGATATTCTGCGCGTCGGCACCGAACCCACATTCGCCCCGTTCGAGTTCCTCGACACGGACACGAACGAGTTCTCGGGCTTCGACATGGACCTCATCCGCGCCGTCGGCACGAAGGCGGGCTACGACGTCAAGATCCTCAACATGGGCTTCGACGCCCTGATTCCGGCCGTCATGACGGGCACGATCGACGTGATCGCCGCGGGCGTCTCGATCACGCCGGAGCGCGCGAACCGCGTGGATTTCACGACCCCCTACTACGTCTCGGGCGTCTCGATGCTCATCCACAAGGCCGACGCGGGCAAGTACAAGACCTTCGCCGACCTCAAGGGCAAGAAGATCGCCGTGCAGATCGGCAACACCGGCGCGGGCAAGGCCAAGGCCGTCCCCGGCGCCCTGGTCTCTGCGTTCAACACCACTTCTGAAGCCTTCATGGATCTGCTCTCGAAGAACGCCGACGCCGTGTTCCTCGACCGCCCGGTGCTCGCCTACTACCTGAAGAACCAGGAGAAGGCCGCCAAGGTGCTCACGATTCCGCCCTACATCGACGACGCCGAGAACTACGGCTTCGCCGTGAAGAAGGGCAACAAGGCGCTCCTCGAGAAGCTCAACAAGGCCTATGCGGACCTCAAGTCCTCGGGCGAAGTGGACAAGATCTACAAGAAGTGGTTCCAGGAGTAAGGCTTCTTCGCTCCCACCACCTCGGCGCCCGCCCGACCGGCCTCTCCGACCGTCGCGGCGGGCGGCGCTTGCGCCGCCACTTCGCGCGGCGCAGCGCCCTTCTCCTTCTTTGAAGGCCGATGCCATCGGCGCATTCTCTTATAGAATGCCGCAGCCCGTTGCGCGCCCCGCGCGGGCGACTCTGAAACCGAACACAACGCCGCGCGGCTTTCCTCGAGCGGTCCGCGTGACCCCCATCCACTCTCCTTATCCCGAACTGCAATGGAATTCGACCTCTCCCTGATCGTCAACAGCATTCCGCTGCTGCTGCGCGGCGCAGGCCTCACGCTTGAGATCACCGCACTCTCCGTGGGCATCGGCCTTCTTCTCGGCCTCGTCCTCTCGCTCGCCCAGCTCTCGAAGAGCCCCTTCTTGCGCTACCCCGCCAAGGTCTACGTCGACTTCATCCGCGGCACCCCGCTCCTCATCCAGATCTTCATCATCTACTTCGCGCTGCCGAACATCCTCGGCCACCGCATCGACCCTTACGTGGCCGCGGTCGCCGCCTGCTCGCTCAATTCGGGCGCCTACATCGCCGAGATCTTCCGCGGCGGCATCCAGTCGATCTCAATCGGCCAGGTCCGCGCGGGCCTCTCGCTCGGCATGACCTACGGCCAGACGATGCGCTACATCGTCCTCCCGCAGGCCTTCAAGCGCATCATCCCGCCGATGGGCAACGAGTTCATCGCGATGCTCAAGGACTCCTCCCTCGTCTCCGTGATCGGCTTCGAAGAGCTCACGCGCTCGGGCCAGCTCATCATCGCCGAGACCTACGGCACGCTCGAGATCTGGACGTGCGTCGCGATCCTCTACCTCGTAATGACGCTCACCATCTCGCGCTTCATCTCCTGGCTCGAAGGGCGCTTCCGCAAGTCCGACGACCGGTGATCGGACAAGAGCGCTGCGGGGCCGCTTCGTCCGGTCGGCCGCACGTGAAAAAAAGAGGGCGCTTGCGCTTGCGCGGCGCCCTACGGACGAATAAAATGCCCGCTTTCACGGCTCGAGTCACAACGCTCGTGTCCGCAAGTTTCACCATCTCTTTGACAGGAAGAATCCATGTCTGAACTGACCAAGTCTGAGATCGTTGCCAAGTTCCAGCGCGCCGAAGGCGACACCGGCTCCCCCGAGGTCCAGGTCGCCCTCCTCACGGCCCGCATCAATCACCTCACCGAGCACTTCAAGGTCCACGCCAAGGATCACCACAGCCGCCGCGGCCTGCTCCGCATGGTTTCGCGCCGCCGCAAGCTCCTTGACTACCTCAAGCGCACCGACCTCAACGCCTACCGCAAGCTGATCGACACGCTCAACCTGCGCAAGTAAGCGACAAGCATTCCGCAATGATTACGGCCTGCCGACTTCGACAGGCCGTAGTCCTATCTGCAACCCCCGTCCGATCGTTGACGAATTTCCCTTCGGATCCGCCGCTTCCACAGTGAGCGCGTTGCGATCCGAGCGCTTTCACCGCAGGAACTTCAGAGAGCGTTCAGACCGCAGCGTGCCGAAGCCCCGAGAGGGCGGAGGCGAAGCGTGGAACGAAGCGCGTCAGCGAAAGGACTTCACTTCAAAAGGAAGACATCCATGACGATGTTCAACAAGACCACGCAGAGCTTCCGGTTCGGCGACCACGACGTCACGCTCGAAACCGGCGAGATCGCCCGCCAGGCCACCGGCGCCGTCATCTGCCGCATGGACGACACGGTCGTCCTCGCCACCGTCGTCTGCAAGAAGGAAGCCAAGCCCGGTCAGGACTTCTTCCCGCTTACCGTCGACTACGTCGAAAAGACCTACGCCGCCGGCCGCATCCCCGGGGGCTTCTTCAAGCGCGAAGGCCGTCCCTCCGAGAAGGAGACGCTCACGAGCCGCTTGATCGACCGTCCGATCCGCCCGCTCTTCCCGGACGGCTTCTTCAATGAAGTCCAGGTCATCATCCACGTGCTCTCCGCCGACCCGCAGGTCGATCCGGACATCCCCGCGATGATCGGCACCTCCGCCGCCCTCGCCGTCTCCGGCATTCCGTTCCGCGGCCCGATCGGCGCCTGCCGCGTGGGCTACATCAACGACCAGTTCGTCCTCAACCCCACCACCGAGCAGCTCAAGACCTCGCGTCTCGACCTCGTCGTCGCCGGCACCGAACGCGCCGTGCTGATGGTTGAGTCCGAAGCCGACATCCTCCCCGAAAAGACGATGCTCGACGCGGTCATGTTCGGCCACCGCGAGATGCAGGTCGCCATCAACGCGATCAACGAACTCGTCGCCAAGGCCGGCAAGCCCGCCTGGGACTGGCAGCCCGCCCCGCGCAACGAGGCGCTCATCGCCCGCGTCAAGGAGATCTCCGACGAGGGTCTGCACGCCGCCTACGCGATCCGCTCCAAGCAGGCCCGCAACGACAAGCTCCGTGAGGTCTACGACCTCGTTGAGAAGACGCTCGCCGCCGACGCCGAAGCGGCCGGCACGGACGCCCCGGACATGAACGAAGTCCACGGCATCCTCTTCGAGCTCGAAGCCCACCTCGTGCGCTCGCAGATCCTCGCGGGCGAGCCGCGCATCGACGGCCGCGACACCCGCACGGTCCGCCCGATCGAGATCCGCCAGGGTCTCCTCCCGCGCGCCCACGGTTCGGCCCTCTTCACCCGCGGCGAGACGCAGGCCCTCGTCGCCACCACCCTCGGCACGAAGCAGGACGAGCAGATCATCGACGGTCTGTGCGAAGAGTCGCACGAGCGCTTCATGCTCCACTACAACATGCCCCCGTTCGCCACGGGCGAAACGGGCCGCGTCGGCAGCCCGAAGCGCCGCGAAATCGGCCACGGCCGCCTCGCCAAGCGCGCCCTGAAGGCGGTGCTCCCGTCCGCCGAGGACTTCCAGTACACGATCCGCGTGGTCTCCGAGATCTGCGAGTCGAACGGCTCCTCCTCGATGGCCTCCGTCTGCGGCGGCTGCCTCTCGATGCTTGACGCCGGCGTGCCCCTCAAGGACTACGTCGCGGGCGTCGCGATGGGCCTCATCAAGGAAGGAAACCGCTTCGCGGTCCTCACCGACATCCTCGGCGACGAGGACCACCTCGGCGACATGGACTTCAAGGTCGCGGGCACCGAGAACGGCGTCACGGCCCTGCAGATGGATATCAAGATCGAAGGCATCACGGCCGAAATCATGCAGGCTGCGCTCGCGCAGGCCCATGAGGGCCGTCAGCACATCCTCGGCAAGATGCACGAGATGGCCGGCGGCGGCGCCAAGGAGCTCTCTGACTTCGCTCCGCGCATGGTCTCCTTCAAGATCAACCCCGAGAAGATCCGCGACGTGATCGGCAAGGGCGGCTCCGTCATCCGCGGCCTCACCGAAGAGACCGGCACGACGATCAACGTCGAGGACGACGGCACGGTGACGATCTCGTCGCCCGACATGTCCCGCGTCGCCGCCGCGCGCAAGCGCATCGAGGAGATCACGGCCGAGATCGAAGCCGGCCAGATCTATGAAGGCACGGTCACGCGCCTCCTCGACTTCGGCGCCATCGTCCAGCTCCTCCCGGGCAAGGACGGCCTCCTGCACATCAGCCAGATCGCCAACGAGCGCGTCAACGCCGTGAGCGACTACCTGAAGGAAGGCCAGAAGGTCCGCGTCAAGGTGATCGAGGCCGATGAAAAGGGCCGCGTCCGCCTCTCGATGAAGGCGCTTCTGCGCGACGAGTCCGAGCAGTAACCGGACTCGTCCGGCCGCCCCGGGCGCCCGTTTCGACGGGCACCGGACCGGCCGGACACGTCGGCAGTCGAGCTTCGAGCCGGCCCGACGGGTGCCAACGGCACCCGGGCCGGCTCTTCCACGCTCGGGGCCCCTCGGGCGCGGGGATTTAAGCGATCTCACGGGTCAAACCCGCTAGAATCCCTGCACTTCATTGAGAAACCACCTTTACTGACCGAACCGCAATACATGCGCGACAAAATCGTCATAGCCAACTGGAAGATGAACGGCTCGCGGGAGGCGAACAGCCTCTGGGTGCGGAACTTCCTCGCCCAGCCCCTGCGGCTCTCCTGCCGCACCGTCGTCTGCGCCCCCTTCATCTATCTTCCGGAACTCACCGCCGCCTGCTCGGGCACCTCGCTCGAAGTGGGCGCTGAAGACGTGAACGAAAACGCTTCGGGCGCCTTCACGGGCGAGGTTTCCGCCGCCATGCTCGCCGACTTCGGCGTCTCCGCTGCGATCGTCGGACACTCCGAGCGCCGCCGTCTCTATGGTGAAACGGACAACCGCGTCGCCATGAAGGCCGTCGCCCTCGTGAAGTCCGGCATCCGTCCGGTCGTCTGCGTGGGCGAGACGCTCGAGGAGCGCGAGCGCGGCGACACGCCCGCCGTGATCCTGCGTCAGCTCAATGCGGTTCTCTCGGTGGTGAAGCCCGAGAGCCTCCTCGCCGTCGCCTACGAACCCGTCTGGGCGATCGGCACGGGACGCTCGGCCGACCCGCAGACCGCCCAGGCCGTTCATGAAGGCATCCGCGCCCGGCTCGCCCAGACTTCTCTCGAGGCCGCCCGCCGGACGCCCATCCTCTACGGCGGCAGCGTCACCCCTGAAAACGCCTCTGAACTCTTCGCCGAGCCCGACATCGACGGCGCGCTCGTGGGCGGCGCCTCGCTCAAAGCCCAGAGCTTCTACGCCATCGGCGAAGCGCTCTGCGCCTCTCGACCCCATAATTAATCTCTCCACCACAAGGTGTTAAGACCATGCACTTCCTGCTTAGCATCGCGCTTGTTCTGCAGATCATCTCCGCGGTCGTCGTCATCGTCCTCGTGCTGATGCAGCACGGCAAGGGCGCCGACCTCGGCGCGGCCTTCGGCAGCGGCGCCTCCGGCTCCGTCTTCGGCGCCACGGGCAGCGCGAACTTCCTCTCGCGCTCCACGGCCATCGCCGCCACGGTGTTCTTCTGCTCCACCATCGCCCTCACCCTCGCCTCCGGCGCCTTCAACAAGCGCGCCGCCGCACCCCAGGGCGGCGTTCTGTCGACGATCGAACAGCCGGCATCCCAAGAACAGGGGATGGGTGACAAGCAAAATAATGCCCCCGTCAACCAAATTCCGAGGTAGAATGCTTTTCCTCTGATGAACGAGTTCCTCAACTCACAAACAGTTCATCAGAGAACAACTTGATTGATGCGGTCGTGGCGGAATTGGTAGACGCACTACTTTGAGGGGGTAGCGGCCTTTGGCTGTATGAGTTCAAATCTCATCGACCGCACCACATTTACTGGGGTATCGCCAAGTCCGGTTAAGGCAGCGGATTCTGAATCCGCCATTCGTAGGTTCGAATCCTACTACCCCTGCCAAATCAAGAGCGACGTGAAGGCTGTTTCGAAGGAAACGGCCTTTTTTGTCGTCTGCATTCAGGCTCGGTCCGCCCTCCGTCGGGGGGCGTCGAGCCGTCTCTGCGGTCGATCCGCAGGACGGCTCCTTCGTCGTCAGCGCAGCACGAGCGCGAGAAGGACTTCGGCCGTGCGTGCGCGGAAGTCCTCGTCGGCGCAACGCGCTCCGCCCGCGATCTCCGGGGCGAGGAGCGTCGCCGACGCCGCACCCATGAGGAGCGAGAAGACGAGTTCGGGCGAAGACCCGCGGATCACGCCGGCATCGAGCGCGCGGCGGATGAGCGGAAGCGACGCCGTCCTGAAGGGGTGGATGAGCTTCTCAGTGACGGCGTTAAAGCGCGCCCCGTCCTCGGGATCGGCGTCGGCAGCCCTGCCGGGGTCTACTTCATGCATGAGGAGCGCCGGAACGTCCGAGAGGGCCGGCCCGATCTCAACCAACATCCTCAGCCACCCTTCGAGCGCCGCCCTCGGGTGGGCTGAAGCCTCACGGGTGAGTTCGTCGATGCGCCCGAGCTGCACGCGCTGCTCTTGGGCGAGATGGTCGAGGAGCGCGTCGTAGAGTCCCTCCTTGCTCCCGAAGAGCTGGCAGACGAGCGCCGGGGCGACCTCGGCCTCGCGGGCCACTTCGCGCAGCGACGCGCCCGCGAACCCGCTCCGGGAGAAGAGCTTCTGCGCGGCGGCGAGAAGCGCCCCGCGCCCAGAAACCTCGCCGCCCGGACGCCGTCCGCGGCGGGGAGCCTTCGCTCGAGGAGCGGCGTCTGCGCTCCCGCGGTTCTTCTCGTTTGTCTCCGTCTTCATCTGCTCGCCCCCGCCTCTCCGCGGTCCGGTTCTTCTCTTCATCCCCGAAGTCTACGTCGTGACTGCTCCCCGCCCAATTCCTAACGGAACTGGGCGAGGCTTCTCGCTTCACTGACAACAGCCCCGGCTTGGCCGGGGTCTTACACTGTCTCGACGAGCATTGAGGCGTGGGAGCGGACTCCGCGCGCCTCAGGACGGACAGCCCTGCCGCCCTGCATTGTCGAATGCCCTCAAGGCGGATGTTCTTCGCCGCGTTCACGTCCCGGTCGTGATGCGTTCCGCACTTGGGACACGTCCACTCCCGCGTGGAGAGCTTGAGTTCTTCAAGCTTGTTTCCACAGACGCTGCACAGCTTGGAGGACGGGAAGAAAGTGTCTATCTGCACGCATCTTTTCCCCTTCCTCTTCGCCTTGTAGGCACACTTCCGCAGAAGACCGCCAAGGGCGGCGTCGGCAAGCGCGCCGGCCAAATGGTGGTTCTTCTGCATGTTGATGATCTTCAAACTCTCCGCGACCACTACTTGGTTTTCGTCAATGATGCGCTTCGAGACCTTGTGCTGATGGTCCTCCCGCCGGTTGCGGACCTTGCGCTCATGCCGGGCCAGGCGCTTCCTGGCCTTACTCCGGCGTCGGCTGCCGATCTTCTTGCGGGAGAGCGACTTCTTTAGTCTTCTCGTCTTTTGCGCCGCCTTCCTGAGCGGCTTCGGGTTCTCCGTCTTGTTGCCGTTGGAGTCGATCGTGAGGTTCTTGAGGCCGACATCAACGCCGACGATCTCGTCCTCATAAACCTCCTTGACGGGTTCGGGCTCGGGCCGCCCGTCGTCGTAGAGAACGGCGGCGTAGTACTCGCCCGTCGTTTCATACGTGATCGTGATGGACTTCACCTCTCCCGTGACGGGACGATGAATCTTCGCCCGGATCGGGTCCATCTTCGGAATCTTGACCCAGTTCTCCCCAACCGAAACGCAGGCGCAGTGGTAGCTCGACTGCCGCCCATTGCGGGTCTTGAAGTGAGGCTTGCCCGCCTTCTTGTCAAAGAAGCGACCGTAGGTCTTCTGAAGGTTCCGCAGCGACTCCTGAAGCGCCATCGAGTCGTAGAGCTTGAGCCAGGAATACTTCGGAGAGCGTTTCGCACCCGCGATGAGGGGCTTCAGGTCGTGAATGATCGAAAGCGATGCATGGTATCGCTGGTACCACCGATCCTTGAGCGCGAGCGCCTTGTTCCAACAGAAGCGCACGGCGCCGAACTGCGCCCAAAGGAACTGCCTCTGGGACGCATTCGGATAGATGCGGAACTTGTCGGCGCAAAGCATGGCGGTCAAAGGCGAATTTGATGTTATTTATTATCATACTCTCATTATCTCGAATATGGGAGTCATACATGTTTTCAGACTATGAACGGCGTCGGCACAGCGTGACGAAGCTCTGCGTCCACCTCATCTTCACGACCAAATACCGGCGCAAGGTGATGACGCCGAAAATACTCGGATGAGGCCTGCGCGCATGTCCGGGAGAACGCCGCAGGAATGGGCTGCAGGGTCATCGAGGCGAACGGAGGGGCCGACCACCTGCACGTCCTGCTCATGTTCCCGACGACGCTCAGCATCGCGACCATCGTCAACTCGTTGAAAACCACCTCCTCGCTCCCTTCCTCGAGGCGCGCGCCGCGCTCCTCGCGGTGGAATAATGGCGCACCCACATTCTCGAAAACCCTCGGGTGCGTCATGTCCGCCAACTTCCACGAGCTCATTCACGGCTTCCACAACTTCCGCGAGGAGTACCTCCTCAAGGAGCATGAATTCTTCGACCGGCTCGCCCACGGGCAGAACCCGAAGACGCTCGTGATCGCCTGCTGCGACTCCCGCGTGGACCCGGCAATTCTGATGGGCTGCCGCCCGGGAGACCTCTTCGTCGTGCGCTCGATCGCAGCGATCGTGCCGGGCGTCGAGTCCGCCGGCCGCCCCGATGCGGTGATGGCGGCGGTCGAATACGGCGTGAAGCATCTCGACGTGCACCACGTGATCGTGATGGGGCACTCCAACTGCGGGGGCGTCCAGGGGATGCTCTTCCCCGAGAAGATCGCCGAAGAGAAGTGGATCGCCCGCTGGACCGCGATCGGGCACCCGGTGGTGGAGGAGCTGCGCCGCGAAGAGCCCGACCAGCCGCTCGAGACACTCGTGCGCCGCTCCGAAGAGGGGGCGGTGCTCCTCTCGATCGAAAACCTCCTCTCCTACGACTGGATCCGCGAGCGCGTGGATGCCGGGACGCTCTCGCTCCATGCCCTCTACTACGACATCCGCGCGAAGAGCATGTACCTCTGGAACGCCGTGGAGGAGGACTTCGAGCTCGTCACGGCGCCGCACTGACGGCGCCTTCGCCCGCCTCCCGATCGCTTCTAGGCGATTCGGCCTATTGCGCCGCGCGGCCCTGCGGCGGCATGATTGACCACAGGCCGCGCAGTTGAGCGCGGCGCCAATCTCAAACGAACCTTCCTTCACTTCCACGATCATGCAGTCCACGCGCACGCACGCCGTTCTGACGGCCTTCTGGTGGTGGCGCCTCTCGAAAGAGCGGGTGCTCCGGCCTCGTGCGCGCTAGAAAAGCTCAGACGCACAAAGTGGAGTGAAGACAAAAGCCCGCGGATTCGAGTCCGGCGGGCTTTTTTGATGCCTTGAAGGACTTCCGGGCCGCGGTGAAGACGATTCAAGCCTCTCAGAGGGGCGAACGACCAAGGGTGACGGTCATGCGGCAGACAGGCGGGAGACAAGAAAAGCAGGTGGAGCAGACGGGGGGATTTCGATGGTGAGGGAACTCCAAGGCCCCTACAGCCCCATCGAATACCAGCGGCAAACCCCTCCCCCGTCATTCAATTCCATTCCGGAGTCCATCATGCAGGCCCTTTTTGAAAAGCTCTACAAGGCGCAGAACCTCACCGCCCAGGAAACCGAAACCCTCTTCGACGCCGTCTTTGAAGGGCGCCTCGAACCCGTGCAGCTCGCCTCGCTCCTCACCGCCTTCAAGATGAAGGGCGAGACCCCCGTCGAAATCGGCGGCGCGGCGCGCGCCATGGTAAAAGCCGCGGCGCACTTCCCGCGGCCCGCCGGCATTGAGGTGGGCGAAATCGTCGGCACGGGCGGCGACGGCCTGCAGACGATCAACGTCTCGACCACGGCCGCCATCGCCGCCGCCGGCGCCGGGCTCTTCATCGCCAAGCACGGCAACCGCGGCGTCTCCTCGAAGAGCGGCGCCTCGGACCTCCTCACCGCCCTCGGCCTTGAGATCCGTCCGACGCCCGAAGAGAGCGCGGAGCTCCTCGCCCGCACGGGCTTCTGCTTCTGCTTCGCGCAGCTCTACCACCCGGCGATGCGCTTCGCCGGCCCGGTGCGTGCGCAGATGAAAACCCGCACGCTCTTCAACATCCTCGGGCCCCTTACGAACCCGGCGCACCCGGACTATGCGCTGATCGGCGTCTACGACCCGGCGCTCCTCGAGACGGTGGCCGAGACCCTGAAGGAGCTCGGAGTGAAGCGCGCCTTCGTGGTGCACGGCTGCGGCCTCGACGAGGCGGCCGTGCACGGCTTCACCACGGCCGTGGAGCTTACGGCCGCGGGCGAGCTCGTCGGGCGCACCTTCACCCCCGCCAACTTCGGCGTCGCCGCCCGCTACACGATCGAGGACGTTCAGGGCGGCGACCCGCAGGACAACGCCGAAATCACCCGCGCGATTCTCGCCGGCCGCGGCACGGCGGCGCAGCGCGACTTCGTCGCGGCGAACCTCGCGCTCCTCCTTCTCGCGGGCGGCAGGGCCGCCACGCTCCCCGACGCCGTCGCCGCCGCCCGTGCGGCCCTCGCCTCCGGCGCGGGCCTCAAGGTGCTCGAAGCGCACCGCGCCTTCGCCGAATCCCGTCACGCCGCCGAAGCCCGGAGGGCCGCGTAATGACCACCCGCCCCTTCGAGCGTCCCGCGCCCGCCGCGCTCCCCGCCTCCCTGAGGAGCCGCCCCGAACTCAACGTCGAGTCGATCGACGGCACGGTGCTCTCGCCCATCGTCGCCCATGCCTTTGAGCGCGCGGCGGCGCTCCCCGTCGTCACCGACGCGGCGCTCGACGCGGCCCGCCGCGCGCGCTCGGAGCGCTTCGCCCGGGTCGGCGTCGAGGCGCAGGGACGTCCGGGCGTCTTCGAAGCGACGCTCGCACGGCCCGGCCGCCGCGTGATTCTCGAAGTGAAGGCCGCCTCGCCCTCGAGGGGGCTGATGCGCGCCGAAGTCGACGCCGCCCAATACGCCCGCGTCTACGGGCGCTTCGCCGACGCCGTCTCGGTCCTCACGGAGCCGAAGTACTTCGGCGGGAGCTTTGAGCGGCTCGCCCAATTCCGCGTCCTCACCGCGAAACCCCTCCTTGCGAAGGACTTCATCGTGTCGGAGCGCCAGATCCTCGCGGCCTACGCCGCGGGCGCGGACGCCGTGCTCCTGATGCTCTCCGTCCTCTCGCACGACGGATACGCGCGGCTCGCGCATTTCGCCACCCGTCTCGGGCTCGAGATCCTCACGGAGGCCTCGACGGAGCCGGAGGTGCGCCATGCCGCCGCCGCGGGCGCCCGCGTGATCGGCATCAACAACCGCAACCTGCGCACCCTCGAGGTGGACCTCGGCCGCGCGCCGAGGCTCGCCCGGCTCGTGCCCGCCGGCCGCGTGGTGGTCGCCGAATCGGGCTGCCGCACGCACCGCGACATGGGGCTCGCGCAGGCGGCCGCCCCGCAGATCAACGCCTTCCTCTGCGGATCGGCCCTTTCCGAAGCCCCCGACCTGTCGCGCGCCGTGCGCGAACTGGTCTTCGGGCGCACGAAGTGCTGCGGCATCACCCGCCTCGAGGACGCCCTCGAGGCAGCCCGCGCGGGCGCGGTCGCGGTCGGAATCATCTGCGCGCCGCGCTCCAAGCGCTTCGTGCCGCTCGAGCGCGCCCTTGAACTCACCCGCGCCGTGCGCAGCGCCGCCGAAGCCGAAGGCCTTCCGCTCGAGCTCTTCGCCGTCACGGACGCCGAGGACTTTGAGAGGATCCGCGCAGCCGCGGCCGGGGTCTTCGACTTCGTGCAAGTCCACGGGGACGTCGCCGACCTCCCCGCCGCTCCCGGGGCGCCCCGCGTCGTCCCCGCCTTCGGCATGGGAGGGCTCGATCCGGCGGGCGCCCGTGCGCTCGCCCGCCGGATCCAGGCGCTCGAGGAGGAGGGCCGCATCGCCGGCGCGGTGCTCGACAACTCCGACGCCCGCGGCTCGGGCGGCACCGGCCGCGCGTTCGACTTCTCGCTGATGGACGCCTTTACGGGCGTCCCGAACCTCTTCATCGCCGGCGGCCTCACGCCCGAAAACGCCTTCGCGGCGCTCTCGTCGGGCGGCTTCGCCGCCGCCGGCGCGGACCTCAATTCCGGCGTCGAATCCGCCCCCGGCGTCAAGTCGAAGGCGCTCCTTCAGGCGGCCTTCCGGGCGCTGCGCGCCATTCCCGCCTGAGGCCCGTAGCGCCCAACGGACTCCATCCCCATTTCAAGCAGAGAACACACCATGAAGCTCAACCCCTACTTCGGCCGCTTCGGCGGTCAGTTCGTCCCCGAAGTCCTCATTCCGGCCCTCGACCAGTTGGAGGAGGCCTTCATCGAAGCGCGCGACGACGACGCCTTCAAGGCGGAGCTCCGCGACCTCCTCGTCAACTACGGCGGACGGCCGACCCCCCTCACGAAGTGCCGCAACCTCACCGCGGGCACGAAGACCACGATCTACCTCAAGCGCGAGGACCTGATGCACGGGGGCGCGCACAAGACGAACCAGGTGCTCGGCCAGGCGCTCCTCGCGCGCCGCATGGGCAAGCACCGCATCATCGCCGAGACGGGCGCGGGCCAGCACGGCGTCGCGACGGCGCTCGCCTGCGCGCTCCTCGGGTTTGAGTGCGTGGTCTACATGGGCGCGAAGGACGTCGAGCGCCAGAAGCCCAACGTCTTCCGCATGGAGCTCATGGGCGCCGAAGTGCGTCCCGTCACCGCGGGCCGCGGGACCCTGAAGGAGGCGTGCAACGCGGCGCTGCGCGACTGGGCGGGGAGCTTCGCCAACACGCACTACATGCTCGGCACCGCCGCGGGTCCGCATCCCTTCCCGACGATCGTGCGCGAGTTCCAGAAGGTGATCGGCGAAGAGGCGCGCGCGCAGTTCCGCGAATTCGAAGGAGGCCTCCCCGACGCCGTCATCGCCTGCGTGGGCGGAGGATCGAACGCAATCGGCCTCTTCACGGACTTCGTGCCCTTCAAGGAAGTGAAGCTCATCGGCGTCGAACCCGCCGGCCGGGGCCTCGACACGCCCGACCACGGCGCGACGCTCGAAAAGGGCGTCCCCGGAATCTTCTTCGGCGCGCGCTCGCTCAACATGCAGACCCCGGAAGGCCAGATCGAGGAGAGCTTCTCCATTTCCGCGGGCCTCGACTTTCCCTCGGTCGGCCCCGAGCACGCCTACCTCCAGGAGATCGGGCGCGCGCAATACTGCAGCGCCACCGACCGCGAGGCGCTCTCGGCCTTCATCGATCTCTCGCGCCGCGAAGGCATCATCCCGGCGCTCGAGAGCGCCCACGCCCTCGCCTACGCTCTGAAGCTCGCCCGCGAGAATCCCGACAAGGAGCAGAAGCTCATCGTCAACCTCTCCGGGCGCGGCGACAAGGACATCTTCCAGGTGAGCCAACGGCTCGAAGCCGACGGTCTCTTCACGAACGGGCGGCTCGCCCCAGACGCCGCCGAGCAGCTCCTCGCCTGATTCACGCACCAGACAAGAGAACTCCCATGACTCAACCCGACCGCTTCGCCGCGCTCTTCGAGCGCCTCGCCCTTCACCACGAAGGCGCCTTCGTCCCCTTCGTCAACCTCTGCGACCCGACGCCGAAGCTTTCCGCCCGGGTCCTTGAATCCCTCATCACGGGCGGCGCCGACGCGCTCGAGCTCGGCATTCCCTTCTCGGACCCGTGCGCCGACGGCCCGGTGATCGAGGCTTCCGCGGGCCGCGCGCTCGCCGCGGGCTCCACGACCGCGAAGTGCCTTGCCCTCGTGAAGGGCGTGCGCGAAAAGCACCCCGACCTTCCGATCTCCCTGATGCTCTACGTGAACCTCACGGTGGCGCCCGGATTGGAGAACTTCTTGCGCGCGGCAAAGGCCGCGGGCGCCGACGCCGTCCTCATCCCGGACGTCCCGATCGCGATGCGTGAGCTCGAGCCCGAATGGGACGAGGCGGCCCGCGCCGCGGGGCTGCACCTCATCGCGCTCGCACCTCCGAACGCCTCGGAAGCGCTCCTCGGCAAGGTGGCGAAGCGCTCCACGGGCTACGTGTACCTGCTCTCGCGCGTCGGCATCACCGGCACGGACCGCGCCGCGGGAACGCCTTCGGTGAAGGAGATTGAGACGCTGCGGGCCGCCGGAGCCGCGCCGCTCCTTCTCGGCTTCGGCATCTCGCGCCCCGAACACGTGCGCGCGGCGATCAAGGCGGGCGCCTCGGGCGCGATCGCGGGCTCGGCCGTCACGAAGCTGATCGAGGCGAACCTCGGCGACCCGAAGCGGATGGAGGAGGCCCTCACGGCCTTCACCGCCGAAATGAAGGCCGCGACCCGCGCCTGACGACGGGGCCGCAAATGCGCAAAACGCCGCCTCAGACCTTCGGGCCGGAGGCGGCGTTTCCATTTGAGAAGGCCGGCTTGACGGGGCGTCAGGCGGCGGGCTTCCCGCCGGCCGTGGCCCCGACCTTCGCGCGGCACTCGCTGCAACGCCCCTGGATCACCGAGCTCTGGAGGTCGAGCTCCACGCCGTGCTCTTCGAGCAGGTGGCCGGAGAGCGCCTCCTCCATGCGCGCGATCTCGCTGCAGCGCAGATGAAAGAGCTTGCCGCAGTCGCGGCAGCGGACGTGGAATTCCGAAGCCGCGGGGTCCTCGAGGTATTCATAGGCCGCAGGCGTCGCGCGGTCGAGGACGAAGCGGCGCACGAGCCCCTCGTTGCGCAGGTTCTCGAGCGTGCGGTAGACGGTGGTGAGGCCGATGGCGGCGCCCGCCGCCTTGGCAGCTTCGGCCACTTCGGCGGCGGTCAGGTATTCGCCGGCGCGGGCTTTGAGGCAGCTGAGCACGGCGGCGCGCTGGCGCGTCGCATAACGGACACCCTGCGGCATGGGCGGATTCTCCGGATGAAAGGCGTTTTTGTTCGGGGGCTTTGTCGTCAGGCATTTTAGCCGCCGAGGGACGGCGCGGCATTTGTCCGGTGCATGGCGCCGGCGCTCCGCGCTTTCTGGCTTGATTCCGTCGGCTCCACGCCGCCGTCCCCGCCTCCCTTGGCCGTGCCCTTCAGCGGAGAGGAGAGGCCGCCCGGGCGCGCGCAAGCGCCGCAGCCGCACGGAGCTTTTGGGCGCCCATCACGAGGGCGAGCATGAGGACGGAGACGAGCGCCGTGAGACCGCCCGGCGCGGCGTCGATCCAGACCGCGAGCATGAGGCCGGCCGCGGCGTCGATGAGACTCACGGCAAGCGCGATGAGGAGCGTCGCGCGAAAACCCCGCCGGAGCTGAAGCGCCGTCGCGACGGGAAGCGCCATCATCGAGGAGAGGATGAGCACGCCCGCGACGGGAATCGCCGCCAAGACGGCCGCGGCCGTGAGGAAGGCGAGCGCGTAGCGGTGGAGGTCCACGCGTACGCCCGCGGCACGCGCCGACGCCTCGTCAAACGCGATCGCCGTGAGGAAGGGGAGCGCCCGCACGAGGTAGAGGACAGCGGCCGTCGTGACGGCGCCGATCACCTTGAGATCGTCGGGCGTCACGGTGAGGATGCTTCCGAAGAGGAAGTTCTCGGCGCGCGCCTCGACTGCGCCCGAGGTGATGAGCGTGACGGCGAGCCCAACGGCAAGCGCGAGGACGACCGTGAGGATGAGGTCCCCGCGCTCCCTGAAGCTTCTCTGTAGCGCCTCCACGAGAACGCCCGCCGCTCCGGTCGCGGCGAACGAACCCGCCACCGGATTGACGCCGAAGACGAGCGCGCCCGCAACGCCTGCGAGCGAGGCGTGCGCCAACGCGTCGCCGATCATCGATGTGCGCCGCAACACGAGCAGGAGCCCGATCACCGGGCAGAGCACCGCCGTCGCAAGGCTCGCCGCGGCGGCGCGCTGCATGAAGCCCAACGAGAAAATCTCAAGCACGGCGCGCCTCCTCCGGCAGGTCCCGGACGGCTACCGCTGCGGTGAAGTCCGCCGGCGCGCCCGCTGGGAGGTACTTCGCTCTCGTACGGTCGAGCGCAAGCACCGCGGTGCCCGCCCGCCGTACGGCCTCGAGGTCGTGTTCGACGGCAAGGATCGTGAGGCCGCGGCTGCGGTTGAGTTCAATGAGAAGGTCCCAGAACCGGCTCCGCCCGGCGGCGTCTACGCCCGCGTCCGCCTCGTCGAGAAGGAGCAGATCGCGATGGTCGAGCCCGCCCGCGAGCGCCCGGGCGAGCAACACCCGTTGCCGCTCGCCCCCGGAGAGATCCCCGAAGAGTTTGGCCGCAAGCCCCGCCGACTCCGTCACCGCAAGCGCCTCACCCACGGCGCGCCTCAGGGCGGCGCCCGAGAGCCCCCGCAGCCGGCCCCAGCAGCCGACGAGCTCCTCAACCGTGATCGGAAAGCCCGCCGCGGAGGCGGGATTCATCTGCGGCACCCAACCGATTCTGCGCGCATCAACGCGCACCATACCCGAAACGGGCTCTGCGAGGCCGAGGATCAGACGCACGAGCGTGCTCTTTCCCACGCCGTTCGGGCCCAGGACCGCCGTGAAGGTTCCACACGGAATCTCGACCGAAAGATCCTCTAGCAGCCAGGGCGCAACGCCCGTGTAGGAGAAGCAGAGATTGGAAATGGCGATCATTTCTTCCTTCACGACGTTTGTTCCGCATCAAGACTCAGGGTTATCCCGAGCTCTGTGGAAGGCGTATTCTACACACCGTCCATCATTTTAGTAATGGTTTTCAAATTCTTTTTTAGCCATTCTTTTGGTCATTCTTTTGGGTCTTGGGAGGACTCCTTCATGCAGAGACGCTTCATCCTTGAGAGCGCGGGAGCGGCGCTCGGCTTCGCAACCCTTCCTCCGCTCGTTCGCGCGGCGCAAAGCGCCGCAGCCCGTGCGCCCGCAAAGCGGCTGCGCGTCGCGGCGAGCTTTGACGCGTTGGCCGAGATCGTCCGCGCGGTGGGCGGCGGCAAGGTCGACGTTGAGACGCTCATTCCGGCGGGCGTGGAGCCGCACGACTTCACACCCAACGTGAAGACGATCCGGGCGCTCGCGCGCGCGGACCTCTTCGTCGTGAACGGCCTCGGCATGGAGCCCTGGGCGGAGCGCGCGGCCGCCGCTTCCGGGAATCCGGCGCTCAGGCTCGTCACGGCTTCGAGGGGGATCGACGCCCTCCGCGCCCGCGGGCGCCATGAGCTCGAGGTCGGGGGGACACGTCCCCATGCGGACGGCCGCGGGCTCGATCCGCACGTCTGGCTCTCGCTCACGGGCGCCGCGACGGAGGCGAAGAACATCGCCGACGCGATGTTCGCGGCGGACCCGGAGAACGGAGCGGCCTACCGGGCGGGTCTCCTCAAATTCCAAATGGCGCTCCGCGGACTCGCCCAAACCTATTCGGCGAGGTTCGCCGCCGCCCGGCGGCGCTTCTTCATCACCGGGCACGCGGCCTTCGGCTATCTCGCGCGCGAGTTCGGCCTCAAGGAGCGCTCGGTCGAAGGGGTCTATGCCGACGGAGAGCCCTCGCCCATGCAGCTCGCCGCCCTGACGGAAATTCTGAAGAAGGAACGCGTGAAGACGGTCTTCGCCGAGGCGCTCGCCTCGCCCGCCGTCTCCCGCACGCTCGCCGCGGAGGCGGGCGCGCGGGTGGTGCCGATCTACACCATGGAGAGCCCCGAGGAAGGGCTGAGCTTCCTCGAGCGCATGCAGCGCAACCTCGAGCAGATCGCGCGGAGCCTCGAAGAGTAGCGCAGTCCCCTCTTTCAGCGCCGCGGGAAGAACCAGCGGAGCTCCGCGCGCGGGTGCTGCCTCGTCACGAGGCTCACGCCCACGAAAAGCGCCGCGGCAGCGGCGAAGGCCGGCACGACCGCATGGAAGCCCGCGATGTCGGGCTTCGCGATGAGGATGAAGGCGTAGAGGGCGAGGCTCGCGAGGATCGAGACAAGGCATCCCGCGGCCGTCGCGCGGCGCCAGTAGAGGCCGCCCGCGAGGGGGAGGAGGAACGCGAGCTCAAGCCCGCCGAAGGCGCCCAAATTGATCCAGGCGATGAGGTCGGCCGGATGGATGGCAAAGAGCATCGAGACCAGGCCGAGCAGCAGCGTCGCGGCGCGCGAGATCCGCAGCAGCAGCAGGTCCCGCCCCGCCCAGTCAGGCTTCACCGTGAGGAGAAGGTCCTTTACGACGGCCGACGAGGCGGCGATGAGAAGCGAACTCACCGTGGACATGGTCGCGGCCAGGGGGCCGATCAGCGTGACGCCCGCTTCAAGCGGCGTGAGGTGCTCGGTGATGAGGCGCGGCACGAGGTGGTCGGTTGACGCCCCGCCGAGATCGAGCCCGGGCAGGCCGCGCGCTAAAACGCCCACCGTGGTGACGCCCACCATCAGCGCGCCGCAGACGACGGTGCTCACCACCATCGCCCGATGGAGGTCGGGCGAGGCGCGGTAGCTCATGCAGCGCACGGCCGACTGCGGCAGCCCCGCGGTGCCGAACCCAACGAGGATCCAAGTCGAGAAGAGCAGCGTCCAGGGAAGCGCCCCGCCCGCGTTGGGCGAGAGCATCGTGCTCGTTGCGAGGTCGGCGGCCGGATCGGCGAGCCCGGCCGCGGCCGCGCGCTCCATCGCCGCGGTGAGGCCCCCCGCTTCGTCGAGAATCGAGCCCCCGAGCATCACCATGCCGACCAGCATCAGAACGGCGCAGACCGTGTCGGTCCAGGCGACGGCGCGGAAGCCCCCGAAGGCCGTGTAGAAGACCGTGAGGAGCCCGAAGAGGAGGAGCCCCGTCGTGGGCGAAATGCCCGCGGCCTCGGCGAAGATCGCCGCGCCCCCGATGAACTGTCCGGTCATCATCGCGCAGAAGAAGACGAGGAGCGCAACGGAAAGGAGCACCGTGAGCGCGGGGCTCCCAAAGCGCTTCTCGAGGAGCCCCGTCACCGTGATCGCGCCCGCCGCGCGCGAGACGAGGGCCATCTTCTTGCCGAGGAGCCCGAGGACGAGGAAGCCCGTGATGATCTGCGGGGCGGCGAAAACCACCCAGCCGAGGCCGAGTTTCCAGGCGATGCCCGGGCCCGAGACGAAGGAGGAGACCGAGCCGTAGGTGGCGATCAGCGTCATCGCGAGCACAAACCCCGAAAGGCTCCGGCTGCCCAGGAAGTATTCGTTCACGAACCCCGGACCAGCTTCAAGCCGGCGACTCTTCGTGCGCTCCGTCCAGACGGTCGTCAGGACGAGCGCGAGGAAGAAGACCGCGAGCGGGAGAAAGATGAGAATGCGGTCGGTCATCGCGCGGCCTCCCCGGAGTCGTCGGGCTTGAGGTCGAGCGGCACGTCGCGGAAGACGCGCTTCACGATCCAGAGCACCGCCGCGATCGAGAAGAAGTACCCACCCACGACGGAGGCGAGGAACCAGAGCGGGAGGCCGAAGAACCGCGCGGTGCTCCCGGCGGTGAGTAAGAGCGCTCCCCAGAAGAAGACCGTGGTGGCGACGGCCGCCGCGAGCGTGGCGGCCGCTTCGCGCGAGCAGCGCTCGAGCGCCCGGTCGTAGGCGTCGGGCGTCGTTTCAGTTTGCGACATGGTTCAAAAATGAATGAGGATGAATCATCCCGCGGCGTGCGGGTCCGTTCTCCTTGCGGAAGACGCAGACTACACGCAGGCGCCCTGCGCCGCCTCATGCGGACGGCCGAAAGGAAGTGCGACCGCGCGCACGCCAAACGGCGTATTGCGGGCGCCTGCTCTCCGTCAGTTCCAGCGCTTTTCGCGCGGCGCGAGAGCGATGCCGGCCTCAGTCATGACGTGCCGCAGGAGCACAAGGTCCTCCCAGGCCTTCGCCTTCTCATCGGGCGAGCGCAGGAGGTACGAGGGATGGTAGGTTGCGACCGCGGGAATCCGGCGGCCGGCGACCTCAGCGTCATGCACGCGCCCGCGCATGCGGCCGATCGAGAAGCCCTCCCCCGGATGGAGCACCGCCTCGATCGCGAAGCGCCCGACGAGAAAGAGCACGTCGGGGGCGAGGAGCTCCAACTGGCGCCTGAGCCAATGCCCGCAGCAGGTGATCTCCGCGGGCTCGGGATTGCGGTTGCGCGGCGGCCGGCACTTGAGGACGTTGAGGACCACCGCGTCGCGGCCGCGCACGATGTTGAGGGCGTCGAGCATCGCCGTGAGGAGCTGCCCGGACTTTCCGACGAAGGGGAGGCCCTGGAGGTCCTCTTCGGCGCCCGGCGCCTCGCCGATGACGACGAGCTTCGGGCCGGGCGCGCCCTGCGCGAACACCACGTGCTGCCGGGTCGAGGCCATGGCGCAGCAGCGGCAGTCCTCGGCCATCTTCGCGAGCGTCTCCCAGTCGGCCGTGAGGATTTTCTGCGCGAGATCCTCGGGCATGCCGAGCGAGGCGACCGCAGGCGCGGGAGCAGGGGCGGGCGCCGCGGCGCGCGGAAGCGCGGGAGCGGCCGCGG
>ERZ833608.947-NODE-947-length-21032-cov-6.693808_pt1 | contig 21032 bp, 19 predicted proteins | sample MGYA00519694_ERZ833608 | MGnify/ENA primary metagenome ERZ833608 (study PRJEB31850, sample SAMEA3708742) | human gut metagenome | biome: human gut; feature: human-associated habitat; material: faeces | place: China | collected 2014 ... | reverse complement strand
GTAATTATCTCAATTTTTCAAAGGACAGAAAAGGTACCGGATATGGAGCGTTTACGTTCGTTTCCTTCTTTTTTTTCGATATAATTTTTGATGATAGTATAGGTGGCCTGGTCATCAATACTCTGCCATACAGAGTCGCAATCAGACTTCACCGCATACAGCAGTAATTCCGGAGAATATTGATCCAGGTAGACCGGATTTTGCAGCTGATAATATTTAAGGTGCTTTTTAAAAGATTTTGAGCAAAGCGGATTTTTAGGGTATTTTTTATTGTACAGAGCATTCAAATGATCTGGATCCTCGTTTCCAGTATTTTATCAAAATGATAAGGTTCCATAGAACAAACTCCCAAATTACTTATATATAATTAAAATAGGATATTTATACTAAATATAAAGCATTTTGAAGAATATCTTTGGAAAAATATTGATTTTAGTAAATAGGTAAGAGTAGACTAGATACAGTAGCTTGATCGGAGGAATGAAAATGCGCTTCCATTATACTTATAGAATTATTTATGGCTCCGGGCAGTGTTGTGACAGATCCAGGGAGCAGCTGACAATAGAAATTACCAGGGAGCAATATGGCAGGATCATAGAAAAGGTAATAAAGGGCTGCACGATCAGTGAAGTACCAGGAATAGAGGAATTGGTGAAGGATATGGAGGAGCAGGTCCGCTTTGTAGACAGGTGGGATAATCTGGATGGCTCCCACCGGAAGGCACCATTGAAGAAAGAGAGAGACATAGCAAAGATAGGGGAGTATACATGGAGATTATAAGAAGAAACGAGCTGCAAGAGATTTTAGATCTAGTTAAAATGATTCCACATGGGAAATTTTTGATAACAGGAGCCGCAGGAAGTGGTAAAACTTTTTTGCTAAATATAGCTGGAAAGATATTGTGGGAGCAAGGGAAGAAAATCAGATACAAAAATATGGAACTTTTCCCGGACGATAAGGAGACAGGGGATTATTTGTCGGAATCAAGTGATACTGTTTATTTAATAGATGGCTTGGATGATATATATAGATATAAGCAAATAGTTAAAGAGATAGAGTTCGGAAAGGCGTGTTATATATGTACTTCTAGAGAAAATCAGTTTGCTACAAAGTTTGACTATGAAATAAAATTAGAACCTTTGACAACGGAGCAGACTTTCCTATTTATTAATGATTATCTTGGTAATCATGCTTCAAATGAATATTTTGTTGAGAGTATTATCAAAGAACTTGATCATCAGTGCTTAATGCCAAGATTGATAGCAGGAAAGATTCATGACAGATTAAAAGATGAAGGATTTGGTGATTACTTCCTTGATATCGAAAGAGACATACACCAATTGTATACTTATAATGACGGAATCTCTCTACAATATCCGGAAATCATTGTGCCGGAACGTAAAATTGTAAGAGTGCCGGATAAATTGAAACAGGATATAAAAGTGGTAACACATTCTCTTATGAATCAAGTAGCTTCCAATCCTCAAATATTGCAGGAGATTACCCCGAGACAGTTTGAGGAATTAGTATGCGAATTATTTGAAAAGGAAGGAAACCATGTGGAACTTACAAAACAGACAAGGGACGGAGGTAAAGATTTGATTATTCTAAATAATTCATCACTTGGCGATTTTGTAATATATGCAGAATGTAAAAAGAGAGCTCCCAAGTATCCGGTAAATGTTGGATTTGTCAGAGAATTATATGGAACGGTCAATGCAGATAACGCTACAGCGGGAATAATGGTAACCACATCATATTTTTCCAGAGATGCTCGAAAATATCAGGAAAAAATAAAAAGTAGAATGAGTCTCATTGATTATTCGGAACTAATGAAACGAATAATGGCCTGCAAGTAGAATGGACATATAAATAAAAAACTTAGGGAAAGAAGATATTATGAATTAGAAAAAGAAAAGTTCACAGATGATTTGTTTGTGATAAAACACTTCTTTAAGGAGCGTAAAGTGAATAATTCGGAATCATCTTGATCCCTATGACAAAAATATATTGTTTCTGTTCTGTGGCAAAAGAAGTAGCCGAATTAAATGCTTCTATGGGAACGGATAGATAGGTAGTAAAATAATTGGAAGGGGATGAAATATTATGAATAAAATTTTACAATTATCCAGGGAGTATAGAAAGCAGAATCATGTGGAACTTCTTCCACATACGAATAATGAAATTTTGGAAAAATTATTTTTTTTGTATGATGAAAAATGGGAGGAGCAAAGTCAATACCCATACGAAATATTAACGTATCTTTTTGACAGTTATTATGTATTGCCAGAAAGACCGGATTTGGCGTCGCTGTTTTGTTGGCAGGCTATCAATCATTCTTATTATATGGAACAGTTGGGAGATAATAGTATAAATTTTTGCAAGGATAGTCAAGGAGTTACATTGGTTCAGAGGGCTATTTATGAAAGGATAGATAAGTATAAGCCTATATTGGACCCGTACTTAGAAAGGTTGCCGGTCAAAGTTTTTCATTATGTAGCATCATATATGTTAAAAGGTTACGCAATGGAGAACAATAATATACCGGAAAAATTTAGAGCATCTTCATACAATTCATTAAAACAGAGAATCCCAATGTTGCTAGATATTATTTCACACTCTTATGGAAAAGCATATTGCCAAATAGCAAATCCTGTACAAATAAATGGTGAAGTGAATTTAGGAATTGATCCTGAAAATAAAGAGAAAAGCAGAAACATAATACACAGCTTTGGGGAAAAATTAAAGAAGCTATTGTTGGGGGAACAAATAGAAGTGACATTTTGTGATCCTGAAAAGACGAAGCAACAGTACGTTTTTGACGAACAAAATAAACTCACTTTTGTTTTGTTTGGAATTATATATGCATCTCGATGCAATAATTTCCATGGGAATGTTGCAGCCAGGATGAACAGTATTAATGCAAATGTGGATACTTTCAAAATGTATACGGATATTTTTCTGCTGGAGTATATTATTTTAGCAATACATATGAACAGTCGCGGAGAAGTGTCAGATGCTGTATTAGATATGGCTAAGGATAATGTGAAATTGATGCTATAAAGGGAGTAAGAGAGTCACGCAACCTGTAAAAACAGCTTGTTTTAGGCAGGTTTTATTGACTCACACGCCCCCAAACACCTGTTGTATAATGCAGATATGGGCAGAATCGAGTGTGTGAAGAAAACTCTGTAAATACGTAGAGCTTCTATGATAATGAATTGGCGGAAACAAAAATACGTTAAAGGATGCAACAGCAGCATTGTTTGGAAGATAAAATATTGAAGCTACAGAGGAGGAATTGCAAATGTTCTATTTAGACCACGAAGAACAGGTTAAATTTGTAGATGGTGTCCTTGCTCATTCACAGGAGTGGCAGTGGCTGATAGATATTATAGGCGAAAAGGCAGAATTTAAAGACATAGATTCCTGGGGAGATTTTGTTAATGAGAGAATACAACTACAGACAATTTATGAGTATTTTGTCAAAATTATAAGCTTTTGCGACCGGGAATGGGAATGGCCGCAAGTGCAAATACAGCAGTTATGGTTGATTGCCCAATTCTATTTAGACATGATAAGTATGGAGGAATGCGTGCAGGATATCACAGATATATCTTGCACGCTTTTTCTTTTTTGTGTATGGATCACCAAATTGGAAAATGTGGATAATGAAACAGATTATCTGCTGGATATCCGCTTGTTATGTCAGAGAAACTGTTATGAAATCATAAAATGTAATTCACTGCAGATGTCGGAAGACGATTTGATGAATTATGCAAATGAACATTTTGGCGATCATTTGGAAGTTCCCATAGATTGTTTGTGTGATAATATCGAACACAAGAAATATTTGTGCGATATAAACTTTTTGCAGCAATATGAGACAGCAATTATGAATTATAATTGTTTTGGATATAGATCCCTACCGATATCTGATTGCACAACCTGGCAGGAGGAAGGACTGTTGGATCTGTTAAAGATATCAATCCGGGACAGACAAGTTGTACCTATGTTTTCCGGAAACGGAAGATCTGTTCCGGATGTTGATTCATGGACGGAGGGCAGCTTATTGAGTATTAAAGATTTCTTTAGAAATGATATGTCGGATTTTTTGGTGGAAACAGTACTTTATGTTTTACTACAGATAGAACCCTCGCAGAAAGTGAAACTGACTCATTGCAAGTTACTGACACAAGCACTGGAGGCAGGAGAAGACAGCTTTAAGATTGCGAATAGCTCATCTTACGCAATACTGTCATATTTACACGCAGATCATATGATGAAGGACTGCAATGATTCACAGGAATACATAACACTGATCAAGCTGCTTCAGGAAGAAAAGGATCCGGAAATCATCTTACAGTACAGTGAGTCCGGATATCCGCTAAAAAGGGAACAAAAAGGAATTGTTAAAGATTTTTTGGAGAACAAATATAAAGCGATAGATGATATAGATGATATTTATCGCCTGAACAGCTATATGGAGGATGAGTATACAACCAAAAGCATTACAACGGAATATTTGAGGAAGGTCGATGAAAAATTTAATAGTTTGGTTGCAAAAAAGAATGATATCTTGGAGGCAACCGTTTTTTATCAGTACATGTTGTTTCTGTTTAATGTGAATAAGAACAGCGGAAATGTAAACAAGCGTTATGTACAGTCGATGATGATAAAACTCCAGCAACTGTGGCAGAATTCAGCCTATGAAAAGCAGCGCGAAAATTTGCATGTATTTTCGCATGAAACTACAATAAAGACAGCGGTTATTGAACGGTTTTCGGAACAGAGCCTGATGAATCCGATTGTGTTTGCAAGGAATTGTATTCCCTGTACCGAAGAAAAGGTATTGGATATTATGATACACACATCAGAGCATCCAATGTTGTTTTTAGTTTCCAGGATCTCATTGACTCCCGTGTTCCCGGAAAAGGGAGATGGAGTAAGGTATGAGAGACATGATATTGATAAAATGCTTCTGGAATATGTTGATAAAATCAGGGCAGAAAAGGGCTATAAGCTATTGAATGTACTCGAAAGCGAGAAATATGTCTGGAGCATTCATGAAAAATACAGAGAGTGTACGCAGGCTGCTGTAAGTATGTTTATCAAGGAAAAGGAACTTTATCAGATGGTTCGAAAAGAGACAAAGGAGATAAGACTGGGGAATTATTGTAAAAATATTACTCTGGGGCATTTGACGCAGCTGTTTCCGGTGTTGGAGATACGAATAAGGGAATTGGTCAAATTGTTTGGAATATTTCCATTCAAGAAGAACAAGGATGAGTTTATGCAATATAACGATCCCAGTTCACTGCTCCGGGAGCTGTTGAAACAGATATATGTAGAACAACAGGGCTTTGATAATGTACCGGATTTATTGTATGTCTACAATATTATGTACAATAGCAATTCCTATAATATCCGAAATGAATGTGTACACGGTAGAGACTACTTAGAGGGAAACAGCTTGCATTTTGCATTTCGAGCTACGCTGATGGCAATCGCTATGGTGAATTTTAGGATTAAAACGATTCAGGATAATGTGAGTGACATCTGTTAAGAAAAGTCGGAGATTTGTTGGCAATTGAGCTGAATGAATTTTTCGAGATGTTGATGGACGCTGACCGAAAAAATTGTAAGAATTTGCCGAAAATTGACATATATATGATAGAGGAAGTATAAAGATGGTTTGATTTAAATCAAAGGGAGAATCTGGGAATGGACTCTGTTGCAAGAATATTGGAACTGATAGTGGATTTTTTAAAGAGAAATTATAAAAAGCCGAAACTTTGGTTTGGAATATTGGGAATCTTGGTATTTATTATCTTGATATTTCCGTATATTGATTCCAATACGTTTTACTATACCAGAATGGAGAAGAGAATCAGCATCTTAGAGCATCTTACACAATTGGATGAAACTGCGATTAATAGTAATCCGGTGTATCGACAAGAATATGAGAGCATATTACAAGAAATTCAATTGCAAAGAGAAAGATCAGTAAATTCAATAGCGACGCAGCTCTTTGATACCGTAAATTCTTCATGGACAACCGGAAAGAACCAGGGGAACAAGATCCTGAAATTTATATCTGGTGCGATATGGTTTCTTATTGTTACAATATGTGTTCCTTTCATGAATACATTTAAAAAGCGGAGTGACAAATTGGTTGCATTTATTGTGATGATTATACTGTCAACAATAGTAGGATGCATATTTATGGCAATACCTATTATTTACAGGGCGTGGATAAATTATTTTGTAATACCGATTGCACAATTAGTAATTGTGATTGTACTGGTTGGGAAAAAGGACAAAAAATCGTAGGAAGGGGTTTACAAAAGTGAAAGAAACTATATTTTGCATCATAAGTGCATTTATATTATATGAGGTATCGGGAATAATCGGTAAAGAGATGCTGGCGGACAAACATATTACTGGGGAGGGAAAAGGGTATTGCGATATTACTTTTGGCAAGGAAAGCAAGAAATCGCTCATCATAAATATACAGTATAATATTTTCGCACCGATTATCTATATGTTGCTCATTGCAACAGTATTGCAGAATATAGGGCAGGAAGAACTGGCGTATAAAGCAGTCTACATTGTGCCGTGTTATTATCTCGTCAGATGGGTTATGATTACGGTCATTGCGGGAAAATATCAATTGTTTAATATAAAATATGAATGCACATCAGCGATTCCGGGTGTGTTACTGGCTTTTTTCATTCAAAGGATATTGATTTTGTCAGGGAAGGAAATATTTCCCACAGTGGAAGAATTTCGAACACAGTTATGGTTGGTATTTTTTGCCATGGCATATCAATTTTGCGTTAGGTCATTGGGAAAATCTGATGCCATCCGGCAGAACCGGGTTTGTACGAAGCAAATGAAGCAAAAGTATATCCTTGATAAGTATGAATTATTTCAAAGGAAATATGGTACGATCATACAGGCTGAAGCACCTGGAGATTATTTGCAGCGTGTGATTTATGCAATTATGATCTATGAGAACTTTAATAGACCTACGACTCAAAGGTGGTGTGAAAATGTGCTGTTTTGTCTGGGGCGAAGACCGATGACGTTAGGAATTATGCAGGTGTCTACCACGAAATTCATACACAATGCAGAGAGTGTTGAATTGGGATGTCGAAAAATTAAAGAGTCATTTCAAGAGTATGTGAAAATTGCCAAAAAAGAAAATTATCAGGGATACTATTTTGGAGCCGGAGAACCTGAATTGTGCCTGGAAAAAATATGTGAGGATTACAATAAGGCCGAGGATTACGTAGATGCAATAAAAGCCATTTTTTATATGTTGCCGGATCCGGAATATGGTGAATATGATGAGGCCCGTCAGCTATTAGAAACAGAAGAACAGCAGGAGGCGGGGGAAACATCGGATTTCGTTCGGGCTTACGGAATGGAAGATTTGACGGAAAAACTGGGGAAATATGAGCATATTATCTTGCAAGACGATTATTATCTTAGGGTGTTAGACACGGAATCTCCTTATGTTTCTTGTTATTCAGAAGACGAATGTACAGTTTATTGCATAAATGGAATCGAAAACTTGACGATTACCGGAGAAGATGCCATGTTTTACATGGGCGCCGGTGATTATTTTGTGTTCAGAAATTGTAGGAACATTACAGTGCAAAATATTGGATTTATTCGCCAGGCCGATCAGGAGAAAACAGCCGCACCGATATTACAGTTAGAGAATTGCGAGGATATCAGACTGGAAGCGGTAGAATTGATGGGAAGGAGCGGAGCTGCATTAAGATTAAGGCATTGTGAGCGTGTCAGAATGAAAAATATGCGGATTCACGATTGCCGGGAAGGGGCAATCATTATGGAAGAAACAGAGACAATTATGGAAAACTCTCAACTGAGAAGAATCCGGGTAGAGGGAAAAACGGAGATTATTTCGATAAAATCGAGTATTGTTAAATTGCAGGAGCTAATATTTTACAAGGATAGTACGCAAGGCTGCTTGATAGGAAATGATAATAGCAGAGTAGAAGGCGAAGAATTCATTATACAAGAATGTGAATATGCGGATATTTGCAATCAAAAGATGATAGGGTATGGACAGGTGTAGCATGTGTTCTTCCGTGTAACCTCATGGCGAAATGTCCACACTGTGGACAGCAACAAATGTCTTTTTTTCAGAATATTAGACACACAAAGGTAAATAGGGACTAAATAAAAAATTTAGGATCGCGGTCACTCCGACTGGGAGGTATTTGACAAAACACTGCGGGAGAAGTAGACTATGAGAAAACGATCTGTTTTTTGCAAGTACAAATTACCTAAAAATGCAGAGGCACTTCCCAAAAGTTGCAGCAGGAAATTCCTCAAAGTTGCATAAACTCCCTGGAGCCTGTTAAAGGCTCCAGAGGCATGTCGTTGCAGTGTGTGTTGTTTTACATAATTCACTATAAATCCTATGCAATACTGCTGACAATGATTCTTTTCCGATGGGGATTTTATATTCATCCAATTGATCGGCCATATCAAATATTTTGTAGATACTTTTTGGGTGTATACATCTGTATTGCATTTCCCAATCATAGCTTTATTAAAATTTTCTATTGAACTTCGTAACAACAAATCCGATGCTTTATATGCTCCATTAACCCATGTAAATACAGCTTGAAGTACAGTAAATTCGAATAGATTCAAAAAAGGAAATTTGATGATTGGGCATGAGTAGAAATAGTTCGATAAATCGAAATAACATAGATGGAGGGGACATGATATTATTAAAATAGATAGATTCAGTACTTTCTATTCAGAGCTGAGTATAGGTACTGGATTTGACCTGGAAAAGCAACATTCGAATTAATTCACCATTATGTTAATAACTTTTTGGGCATCATTTTCATTGTCCTTTATCTCAGAAATGTGTAGCGCATCATATTTGGCCGCTGTATTCAAGAATTCGTATTTTGATAAATTGACGATTTAATTTACATGAGATAAACAACAGAAAAACATAGGAGTTAAGACTAGAGATGAGAAGACTTTGGAAAATCATAAAAGAAAACTTCCCGGTGGCGTTAGCAATGGCAACCACATTTTTGAGTATAGTATATGCAGGAATGCGGCTTATGATTTATGTATATTGGATGGGATATTTCAAGGAATTAAATATTGACGCCAACATTTTGGAAATAAACTATGAAGGCAATCTTTTTCAGGTGATATTTTATGGGGGAATTATTCTTTTAATAGTATACATATATGGAATGCTGGATGAAACATACAAGAAAGTTAGGGAGCAGATAAGGAATAAAGAAGGTACCTGGCTGAAAAAATTTTTTTTCGCAATAGGAAAAGTAACAAAAAGCTTTTTGCTAAGTTTTTTTATGCTTGTAATTGCGAATTTTCCATTTTCTTTGGTTATATGCGTAATGTCCCATTTGGATATTAAATTTATAAATTTTTGCGCAATAGACATTGTTCTTTTTGTTATGGAAACAGTTATGTACGGTACTTATAAATTGCAAAAGGGGGATGATGCGTCACGGCGTAAAGATTGGAAAGAAAAATTGGGATTTTTTATTTTGGTTGGCTGCCTCTTAAGCAGCTTTGTTCTGGCTACTCTTTATTATACCGGAAGTAAGCAATTTGAAAATCAACGTGAAGTTCGTATGGTTAATGAAGGCAATTATATTATTACTTATAGCGATCATGAACATTATGTATTGCATAGAAGTGAAAAAGTTGGAAATGAGATTCTGGTTTATAGAAATGAACAAAAAATAATCGGAGTGGATGACTGTAATTATAGTATTAGAAAAATTGAAGGAATACAGATAGTAGATAATCCAAGTGAATAAAAGTAGTTTGGAACAAGTTTTATGATATCATAGAAATTTTTATACTAAATTAAAAGTATGTAGTATTTTGATAAATCGAAAGCGCTATGTCAAAATAACACAATTGAACCAGACAACAGCATGTCATATAATAATCTATATATCGATAAAGGAGGCTTGGGAAAATGGATGAGGTAGATAAAAAGTCTAAAGAAGTTGTAGACTCTGTAAATACAACGGTCAGCAGAAACTTGGAAAAGCTACTGGAAACCAGAGGGTTATCACAACGACAATTTTGCCAAAAGATGGCAGAAGAAAAAATATCTGTTACATGAGGTGACCCCAAAAAGTTAGACTTTTATTGCGTAACAGATTTTGTCTGTTACGCATTTTTATGCAGCCAAGAGGCTAAGCCTGTATTGAACAGGACTCCCGTTTATAATGTATATTGGGCAAAGAATGGTGGTAAATCCTCGTTTTTTACCTAAATTCAAAAAGATTAAAGATGAAAAAAGAGCGGCGACTGAGATGGAGAAAAGCACGGAGAATGTCGATAACGATGATAATGATGTCGACAAGAAAAGGCAGCAAATGGAAGAGGTAGTATCGTATGTCTCGTATACGGCAATATACGTACTGAAATATTTATTCATCATAGTGTTAGCACAAGTGTTAATTGCAATGCTTATTGAAGAATTTGGGGAACCATTCATTTTAATCAAATACATTGAGATTATTGGAAATTATGCAATGCAAATAAATGTATTGCAGCATGCAATCATGGCATGTGTTTGTGGTGTAATGCTGTCGTTGTTCCGAATAATATCGATTGCGGTATTTGATCAGCACAGTGAAGCTCAAAAGCCAATTAGCAGGATACACGATCAGCTGAATGGTCAATCTATAAACCTATCTATAAAAAACCTATCTATAAAAAATTAAAAAAATTTGTAAGATTCTGTCGATTCCCGCCATGTACATTATAGAGACCTGAATATAAGACAAAGGCGGTAGATGAATATGTATAACACCAAAGAAAAATGTATGGAAATAGCTCGTAGATTTGAACAGTTGTGTGAGGAGAGAGGAACAACACCCTACAAGATTGCCAGATATTCTGGGCTGTCTTCCTCTACGGTAAGTTATTTCCTGGCTGGTAAGACAGTTCCGAGAATCGACACGGTGATGATACTTTGCAATCAGCTGGGAGTCACAGTTACGGATATTTTCGATGAGCGGGGAATGGCTGAAGTACATGCACAGGACGAGGAATTGGTATTGTATACATATCGCAATCTGCCGGAGGACAAGAAGAAAGGATTTTTGAAGTTGTTACTGACCTCATGAGCTGTTATGGATTTACTCATATAATCATCATTCTCAATACGCAACTAATTAAAAAGGAACTCAAAATATGATTATAGTATTCACACGGAAGGAATGCCCATTCAACTCATTATGTTTGAAGACAGAATGGAGATTCGAAACCCAGGGAGACTTTCCCAAAACCCTGTGATCGCATCTGAATTAGAAGTGTTAAAAGTAACGGAGAATCGTTATTCCGGAATTCCCACGATTCGGAGAATGATGCAGGAATATGATCTGCAACAGCCGGAATTCATTGATGAAAGAGGAAGTTTTATTGTAAAATTATATAAGGATGTCATGGAACAAACTGCGGTTGAAATGGATAGAGCTGACAATAGAGAACTGCTGCTCTTCTGTAAGACACCCAGGACACGTAAAGAAATCAGTGATTATTTAGGACTGAATTCTGTGACATATGCCATTCAGACTCGCGTAATGCCATTGGTGGAAAGAGGAATTATAAAGATGAGCATTCCGGAGAAACCGAAGAGCCCTAAACAGTTATTTTACTGTGATTAGAAAGTGATTTTTTGAAGAAACTCAAAAAAGTCTAAAAAATTCGAGTTCTTTAAAGGAACTCAAAAGGAACTCAAAAAGGAACTCAAATTTTTGAGTTCTTTTTTGAGTTGTTATTTCTCTAAAACATTTGGATACCTTGAAATCAGTTATCTGAAATGTTATATTGAATCATAACAAACGCTTAAAAAATAAAGAGAAAAGTTATTATTATCCGGTAGGATGGGAGACGTGCAGACCATGACAGAACAGAAAAAAAGGTATACGATCCTGGGCATATTTGTGGCAATGTTCCTTTTTGGATCTTTTTTCCTGCGGGAGACCGGTGTTTATTTTGATGAGCATTCGGAAGAAGAGATTCTGTATATGAATATCTTGCAATATGGTGAGACGTTACAGATTTCGAAGATCACAAATTGGTTTCAATGGAAGGATGGGTATCGCCCGATCTGCGAATCTATAGAAAAAGATCATGGCAGCGCACCGTATTATCTGTGCGCACCGTTATTAATGAAGCTGGAGCAGCATCCGGAAGCGGCCAGGCTGCAGAGTGATGTATGGCATGCGTATACGTATGCGCTGTTTTTCATGGGTGTGATTTATATGTACCGGTTGTTGTGGGAGCTGTTCCGGGACAGAAGGACAGCATTGCTGGGAACACTTATGCTGTTTCTGACACCCAGGATATTTGCGGATGGATTATACAACAATAAAGATTCCGTATTGATGTCCCTGATCATTGTGATGTTATTTTACGGAATCCGCTTTTTGGAGCGTAAGGATTTCAAAAATGCATGTCTGCTGGGAATCTGCGCCGGATTCTGTGGGAATCTGAAGATCAGCGGGATCTATGTTTTTGCAATGATTGGCGGCTTTTATCTGCTGATCCTGACGAAAGAGAAAAAGTGGAGCGGCAAAACCTTTTTCGTGGGATTTGCGGCAACAGTTGTCGGCTTTCTGAGTTATTTGGCATTGACTCCGGCTATCTGGGGGCAGGGATTTCATTTGTGGGAATTTCTGATGTGGAACCTTTCAAACAGTACGAACTTTTCCAGAATGGACGGTAAGGTATTGTTTGACGGAATATGGTATGTGCATTCCACGAATCCTCTGCCATGGTATTATCTGCCGAAACTGATCGCCCTGACGATTCCGGCCTATCTCAGTGTTCTGCTGTGGAGCAGTATCGGCATCTGGATCTATAAAGGCAGAAAGCATCAATGGGATTTCGCGGATCGTATCTATCCGCTGTTCGCACTGACCTCCGGGATTCCGGTGCTGGCCGCGATGCTGTGCGATCCGAATCTGTACAACGGGTGGCGGCATATGTATTTTATCTATGGACCGATGATCGTGATGATGGCTTATGCAGTGAGATACCTGTTGCAGCAACCGGAAATCCGGGCGAGAAGGATTGCAACTGCTATGCTGGTGGTGCTCATAGGATGTAACGGAGTGGGAATTGCACTGACGGGGCAGAGTTCCAGCGCTTATACGAATATTTTGGCAGGTGGTGATGCCTGTGGACGGTACGAGATGGATTATTATGGTGTGACGGCGAAGAAGATTCTCAAAAGTCTTGTGGACCGGTATGGTGAGATCTGCATCAGATCGGACGGCTGTGGAGCCATGATCGTGAATTATTATGTGTTGCCGGCAGAATACCGGGAGAAGATTCGACTGGTATCTTCACAGGAGGAGATACAGGCTGCCATGGACCAGGGGAAACTGGTACTCGGATGTGTGAATCCGAGTTATGATATCCTGCCGGAGGGGGAGGATGTCGTATGGCTGGAAGATTGGAAGGCCTGGGGCAATACCTATATGAAGATTCGCAAATATTAAATAATGTGGTATGATGAGATAGTAAACAAGCAGAGAGGACAAGCTATGAATATTATACTTTTGTCAGGTGGCTCCGGGCAGCGTCTGTGGCCTTTGTCCAATGAGATAAGATCCAAACAGTTTATCAAGATATTTCATACAGCAGACGGCGGCCTGGAATCCATGGTACAGCGGGTATGCCGTCAGATACGGGAAGTAGACCCGGAGGCACAGGTGACGATCGCCACTTCCAAGTCCCAGGTGTCAGCTATTTACAGTCAGCTGGGGCAGGATGTAGGGGTCAGTGTGGAACCCTGCAGACGGGACACTTTCCCGGCGATCGTGCTGTCCGTGGCATATCTGAAGGATGTGCTGGGGGTAGCAGAAGACGAACCAATCGTGATCTGCCCGGTGGATCCTTATGTGGAGACGGCTTATTTTCAGGCGTTGCAGGCATTGTGCGATCGCGCGGGAGAGTCTGAGGCGAATCTTGTGCTCATGGGGATCGAACCCACGTATCCCAGTGAAAAATACGGCTACATCATACCGGAGACGGCGGACGATCTGAGCCGTGTAACGATGTTCCGGGAGAAACCGACGAAAGAAGCCGCAGAGGAATATATTGCAAAAGGTGCTCTGTGGAACGGCGGTGTGTTTGCTTTCCGGTTAGGCTATGTGCTGAAACGCGCCCATGAACTCATAGATTTTACGGATTATGAAGACTTATTTCAGAAGTATGATACGTTGCAGAAGATCAGCTTTGACTATGCCGTGGTGGAAAAAGAGCCTGCCATAGAAGTGATGCGCTTCGCAGGGACCTGGAAGGATCTGGGTACCTGGAATACGCTGACGGAGGCCATGGACAGTCAGTGTGTCGGACAGGGGGTTCTGAACGATACCTGTGAAAATGTGCATGTGGTGAATGAACTGAATGTACCGATTCTGTGCATGGGACTGAAAAATATGGTCGTGGCGGCCAGTCCGGAGGGAATCCTGGTATCGGATAAGGAGCAGTCGAGCTATATCAAACCTTACGTGAATCATTTTGTTCAGCGGGTAATGTTCGCCGAAAAATCCTGGGGGAGCTTCCGCGTTCTGGATGTGAAGGATCACAGCATGACGATCAAGGTGACATTGAATCCGGGACATGGGATGAATTATCATAGTCATGATTTCCGCGATGAAGTATGGACGGTCATTGCCGGAGAAGGCCGGGCAATTTTGGACGGTGTGGAGCGGCCGGTGAAGCCGGGCGATGTCCTGACTATGCAAGCAGGCTGTAAGCATACGATCCTTGCGGATACGGAACTGCAGGTGATCGAAGTGCAGATCGGTGCAGAGATCAGCGTGGATGATAAGCACAAGTATGAATACCGGAAGGATTAAATATTACGATGACTATGACTGCGAAGAAGAAAAAAATACTGTTCTGGTCCGTGTTGATGCTGGCGATCATTCTGCGGTGTATCCGGTTTGGCTCAGTGCCGGACGGGATCAACCAGGATGAGGCTATGGGAGCCATGGATGCATGGGCACTATCAAAATACGGTACCGACCGCTACGGCACGTTTCTGCCGGTTCATTTTGAGGCCTGGAAATACAGTCAGATGAGTGTTCTGCTATCCTATTGTATGGTTCCGTTTATCAAGGTGTTTGGTTTTAGCACCGTGACGGTGAGGCTGCCGATGCTGCTGGTATCCTGTGGGGCGGTTGCACTGGTATATTTAGTGTCGGAAAAGCTGTTTGATGAGAGGATTGCCTTCATTGCGATGATGCTGACTGCAATAAATCCCTGGCAGTTCATGCAAAGTCGCTGGTCGTTGGACTGTAATCTGTTCCCACATGTATTTTTATTGGCATTTTATCTGCTGTTGCTGGGACTGGAGAAAAGACGGTATTTGTATGTATCCATGCTCTTTTTTGGTCTGACATTTTATTGTTATGGAATAGCGGCGTACTCCGTCACGGCATTTTTGTTTGTGTTTTTTATATGGTGTCTGTGGAAAAAGCAGCTGAAATTCCGGGAGGGACTGCTGTGTGCGGTAATATTTACGCTGGTGGCTTTGCCGGAGGCGATCGTGCTGGCGATCAATGCGTTGCATTATGGTAAAAGCATTGAAATGCCTTTTTTCACGATGCAATTTTTCCCGGATAGTATCAGAGGTGCAGACATACTGTTTTTGAATTTTTCCTTTGCACAGCTGGGCAGGAATGCCTGGGCATTATTCAGCAGGGTGTTCCTGCAGCTGCCGGACATTTTCTTTAATTCGATTCCGGCGTTCGGACCCTTATATCATGTGTCGATACCGTTTGTATTGATCGGGATCATCGTATTTACGATTCGCCTTTTTAAGGAGAAACAGATCGAAAAACAGACGCAGATGCTGGCTCTGTGGGGATTTCTCATTACCGGGATCTGGGTGGGCCTGATCACCTTTGAAGTGAACATTAACCGTGTGAACATTATCTTCTACCCGGTGATCCTGCTGTGTGCTTACGGTATTTCATTGGTAGTGGATAAATTCGGAAAGCTTTTCCCGGTCATTGTAGCTGCGTATGCAGTCAGCAGTGTGCTGTTTTTCGCAACGTATTTTACAGAGTATGCAGAAGAGAGCAGATACTATTACAACAGGGATTTCTTAGATGCCGTAGCCGAAGCTGACAGCATGGAAGAATACGACAGCCTGTATATTACGGGTAACCTTGGCTGGCAGTTTAACCAGTTGGCTACGGAGATCCTGACCCAGTATGCCTGCAGAATAGATGCCCGGTACTATCAGAGCGAGGACTACGCACAGCGTTATCACTACATTTATCCTGAGAGATCCGGAGCGGAACTGGCGGAGTTCGTTGGGGATGGCCTGATGGTACTCTACGAGGACGAACTGCAGTATCTGCAATTCCCCTATGAAGTGATCGACACGGTGGGAAGCTATTCACTGGTAACAGCAAAGTTCTGAGAAGGACAGGGATTATCTCCAGGCCCTAGTCACCTCCACACCGAACAGGAAGCGTCCTTCCTCGTTGGGATGAATGGAATCCACCAGGTATTTGGCGGCATTATTTTCATTCCACTGCAGAGCATCATTGATATTCAGAAAATCAACATTTTCAGCCGCGGCGGTTTCTTCAGCCGCGGCAATATAGTCTTCTAATACATTTTCTTCGTCACCGGTGCGTGCCATTCCCTTTTCAAAAGACAGAATATAATTGGAGGATATGACTATGATCCGGGCGTCCGGATAGGATTCCCGCAGAGCCCGGATGCCGGTGCGGAGACCGTTTTGGTAATCATCGATGGAAAATCCCCCAAAATAATCATTTAAGCCGTAATTGATGAGGAAACAGAGTTTTTTATCACCGGAGAGTTCTTCCGTATTATGGTCTAAAAAGTCCTGTACGACATTCGGGAAGGACTTATCGTCATCGCTATTCCGGGTAGCGGAGGAACCGCCGATTGCCAGATTATGCACGGTGGCACCGGTCAGAGCGTGGACGACTCCGGGGATGGAAGCAAAATCATGATAATTTCCCATGACACTGTCGCCGAAAAATACAAGCTCGCAGTCGGTCAGATCAGGATGATCGGCAGGAGAATCTACGGCATCCTGCACCAGTGTGCAAAAATGATCCAGGCTGTTATAGCTTTCTGTGCTCCGGTATTGCAGAGAGCCGCTCAGCACCAGCAGCATTACGGAACGTGCGGCTTCGGCAGTTAATTCCGTGGGAGTGTCATAGGCATCCGGATTTGAGATCAGCCATTCTTCCTGTCCGGGGAAGCAGAGGGTCACGTTCTCTCTGGCGGACAGAGGGGAAGCCAGTACCCGGAACACATTGCAGTAAGTGTCCAGATCTCCATTGACATGTGCCTGCCAGTATTCCAGGGAAGGCGCAGAGAAAATGACCGTGAATTCGGCACCGGCGTAGGTATCCACATAGGACAGCAGGTCTTCGTCCAGGGAGGCAGAGAACCGTGCATCGCTGTGCAGGCTGCTGTTCCACAGGGAGAGCGGATCCAGCACGAGGAAGACATGAGTTACCTCATTTGCGGAGGAGAAGGCCGTTTCCAGATAATCGGACAGATCGGAAAAGGATGCGATCCGGTGGGAGCCGCATACCGTGTCATACCCCATATAGGTGGAATAGATATCCTCGGGAAAAGCTTCCGGCGCGGACATGGACAAAAATATGCCCTGATAGGATTCCTGTTGTAATCTGCCAAGGTCGGAGGAACGCTTCCCAGGCTCGTATATTTTCATATAAAGTATTCCCGCAGCGAGCGCAACGAGTATCAGTATCACCATAATGATGGCAGTAAAGAGCTTCCATGGATTTTTTTTCTTGGTTGTATTTGAACGCATAAGATAGGGGATCCTTTCTGTAAATCGCCGGGTGGCCGTAGAGGCAGGCGGATCCGGCTGGCTTCATTATACCCCAGCAGGCGGGGCAATGCCAACACCATTGTTGTTTTTCTCATGATGATATGATAAAATTAATAAATTAGCTGACGAATTGAGAAGTTATGACCATAGATACAGTAAAAATCAGACGGGAGGATTTGGAATGGAAGAATTAGCTATTTTTGGAGGAAAACCTGTACGAGAGAATAAAATTTTCTACGGACGGCAATATATTGACCAGGCAGATGTGGATGCGGTGGCAGCAGTCATGACCAGCGACTACATTACCTGCGGACCTAAGGTGAAGGAGCTGGAGCAGCATCTGTGTGAACTGACCCATGCAAAATACGCCGTTGTGGTATGTAATGGTACCGCTGCACTGCATCTGGCGGCGCTGGCAGCAGGCTTTGGAGAGGGAGATGAGGTTATCGTAAGCTCGATCACTTTTGCTGCATCCTCCAACTGTGTATTATATGCGGGTGCGAAGCCTGTTTTCGCAGATATTGATCCGGAGACCTACAATATCGATCCGGCGTCCATCCGCAAGCTGATCACACCCAGGACGAAAGCGATCGTTGCGGTAGATTTCACCGGTCAGGCAGTGGAGCTGGATGAGATCCGGGAGATCTGTAAGGAGCACGATCTGATCCTGATCGAGGATGCCGCGCATGCCATCGGCACGAAATATAAGGGCCAGCCTGTGGGAAGCCTGGCAGATATGACCTGCTTCAGCTTCCATCCGGTCAAGACGGTGACCGGCGGAGAAGGCGGCGCCATAACGACTAATGATGAGAAGCTGTATCGTCATCTGATGCGGCTGCGTACCCACGGCATTACGAGGGACCCGGAAGAAATGGTACATCCCACCGATGCGCTGTGGTACAACGAGCAGGTAGAGCTGGGCTTCAATTATCGTATGACGGATTTCCAGGCGGCACTGCTATTGAGCCAGCTGAAGAAGCTCCCTGCATTTGAACAGCGTAGAAAAGAAATCCGTAAGCGTTATAATGAAGCGTTCGGCAAAATGCCGGAACTGATCCTGCAGAAGGAGATCCCGGAGTCTGACACGACCTGGCATCTGTATGTGCTGCATCTGAATCTGGAGAACCTGAACTGCGACAGAAGGCAGTTTTTCGATGCACTGTATGCGGAGAATACCTGCCCTCAGGTGCATTACCTGCCGGTCTACTGGCATTCCTATTATGAGAAGCTGGGATATCAGAAGGGACTGTGCCCCAATGCGGAGAAGTATTACAACGAGGTGATGAGTATTCCTCTGTATTACGGATTGACGGATGACGATGTGGAAGATGTGATCCATGCAGTGAAAAAGGTGGTAGCTTATTACACGAAGCTGAAATAGGATCCGGCAATGGGCGGAGCCGTGCCGGATCATGGGAAATGCCCGATCTGTGCCGGATCATGGGGAATGCCCGATCTGTGCCGGATCATGGGGAATGCCCGTAGCTGTGCCGGAACACGAGAAATACCCGTAGCAGTGCCGGATTATGGGAAATGGCGGAATGAAGCAGAAAGTAGCAGGGAATGGTATTTTGAAAGAAAATAAGAAAAATTGGATAGAAATTCCGGTGTTTGCTGCACTGGTAGCCATTGCATCGGCAGTTACGTTCTGGCTGTTTTACCGGCAGTGTGTGGAAAGCATGCTGGGAACGGGACTGTATCATTCCGATATGAAGGCATATATTCTGGAGATGCAGGGACTGGACAGCGGCTACAGCTTTCCTTACCCGGTTTTGTTCAAGCTGGCAGCAGCAATTCATCTGGTGACCGGATCCTTTACCGGCGGAGCGGAACTGGCCATGGCGTTGGCAACGATGCTGTTAAACAGCGGAGCAATGATCGCTCTGAAGGTGATGCTGGACAAGCATGTGGGAGCAAAGCTGCAGGAAGCCATGCCCGGAAACCCCTGGCTTCCGGGTATCCTCACAGGAACGGTAGCGGTATCCTTGTTTTTTGTGTCAATGGTATACCCGCCGACAGGGATTTATCTCCCCGGTATCAAATACAAATATCTCGGGGTATTTACGCCGAATCCATTCCACAACGCCACTTATATGGCGGCACGGCCGTTCGCAATTCTTGCATTTTTTAAGTATGGTGAATTGTTGCCGGTGTATGAGCAGAAAAATGCGGTCAGAGAGCATAAGAGAGATTATATTCTGTTTGCAATTTATCTGCTGCTGGCGACCATGACGAAACCCAGTTTTACCATAGTGCTGGTCGGTGCTGCGGGGATTTTGATGCTGTGGAAAATGTTCCGCAGCAGATTCCGGAATTTTGTCCCCACGGTGTGGCTGGGAGTATGTTTTATCCCGACTTTTATGGATCTGCTCTACCAGTTCCGGGGAGTGTTCGTACCGCAGGAGGGACAGGAAGGCGGCATCGGATTTACTTTTGGCCATGTCTGGGCGCAGTATTGTGGCAATCTGCCCCTGGCTATCGGACTGGCCATCGGATTCCCGATCCTGGTACTTCTGCTGAACTACAAGGAACTGCACAAAGACAGCATCTACCGTTTCTCCTGGCAGGTGTATGTGATGAGCTTTCTCATGGCATTCTTCCTGTATGAAAAAGGATTCCGAGAGATGGACTTCAATTTCTCCTGGGGCTACATGTACGGAATCTTCTTCGCATTTGTGGGAGCACTGCTGGTACTGCTCCGCGCGACAGCGAATGCCGACACCCGCAGGAAAAAGACTCTTGTAGCAGTACAGTGGCTGGCTTACCTGTGGCACCTCGTATGTGGAGTGTATTATTTTTGGGGATTTTTACAGGGAGCAATGTATTATTGATGTGAGTTGAGAGTTAGTTGAATACCGCCCGGATGGCTTTGTTGTCTTCCCGGGTGGTATTTTTGTTTTGATGTTCCGATCTTTATTGCCTGAAATCTATTTAGTGCTGTATAAGCAGTAAGTTTGAAGTGGTTTTCTTTTACAGTGACTGATATTTACTGCCGGAATGGAAGCATCCTATGCCGAAGCAGTAATTTTTAGAGCGTTTTCATGGATTCTTCCATAAAAATACTGCTTGGATTTCTAAAAACACTTTCCAGGCAGTATTTATACTTGCT
>ERZ833608.942-NODE-942-length-21095-cov-3.186787_pt1 | contig 21095 bp, 18 predicted proteins | sample MGYA00519694_ERZ833608 | MGnify/ENA primary metagenome ERZ833608 (study PRJEB31850, sample SAMEA3708742) | human gut metagenome | biome: human gut; feature: human-associated habitat; material: faeces | place: China | collected 2014 ... | reverse complement strand
TTCCCGAAAATAAATACTATATATACAAATGGATCAAAATAAGAATCTGCATGTGAAAACATACTTGTTCCAACACCCATTTGCCAAGACCAAAAATACCCCCCTTTTTCTATTGCATCAAACATATGATAATATGTTGGTACATTTGCTCTAACAATATCAGAAAGCATCCTATTATTAAATAAATAATATGGTTCATAAATATATCTTCGAAATACAATTAATGATATTATCAATATAATAAATAAAACAAATACTATATTTTTTTTGTCTATTTTTTTACTCTTCATCTCGCAACACCTTATCTATTTTCGTTGTAACATTATTAAACCATTTTTCTTTAACAATGTTTTCTTCTAATATTTTTTGTCTTAAAAAATCAATAGTAGAACATGTAATATAAACCCCTATAACAGAAATCACAAACCATAATACAAATTTATCTGATTTAAAATGAATCTGTGTTTTTACAACATCATTCCAAAATAAATGTCTGAAAAAATTATGATCATGGATCAAAAGTACTCCAAATGTACACGATGCTATATAATTAATCATTTTGCTATTTGGAATATGTAAATTCTTAAAGAAATAAAATAAGGCATAGCCTCCAACAATAAAAAATATAGAAGATTCATCCCCAGTGATTCCACACAGAAAAGATGACATTTCATTTAAATTTCCTGTATATGCAACCATATTAATTGAATATACATAAACATATATCAATAAAACCAGAAAAAAATCAAACCATTTGTTATCTAATTGCTTAATCGGATATCTCTTTAAATTCAAAGATAATACATAACAAAATATAAATAATGTCAATTCCGAGAATACTGGTTGTGTATATCCTGTCCATGTTCTAAATATTTGTGAAAGTATTTGTATCCAAAAAACAACAATCAATAAATATCTCGCCTGTTTTTTAGTTGTCTTTTTTGTTGCTTTTAAGATAAATGGATATATCAATAAAAATAAAAGGTATGATGCTGCAAATCCATGTGAATTGCTTATCATAACAAAAAAGCTACTAACCAAATCTCTAAATCTAATACAGCCACCCATAAACCAAGTAATAATAGTAAGGGATACCGAATAAAATATTACCTCTAACCAGCATTTCAAAAATCTCTCGCTCTTATTTGTTCCATCAACCAAAAAAAACATACTTATAGCTATAAATGCAATAAAACAAATCTTTCCAACAGGCAAAAAGATTAATCCCACATACTTAGGCAGGGAAAAATCTAACCCGAGTAATCCACCATGCACTGCAAAATGATGTGCCACGAGAAAAACCATACATATAATCCTTAATAATTCTAAATTAGATTCTCTTTCCCTCCTTGAATTAATATTGTTTTTGTTTTGTGTATTGCACTTATATAATATGAATGTCAATACCATAGAACTTATTAAAATACCTAAAAGTTTTATAAAATATATACTGTTTTTCTGAAGTATATTTCTATACCTCTCCCTAATATATATATTACCTGTTGAAAGATTTATATAATGACTACCATCTTTTGACTGCAATAAAATTTTAATCGCATCTAAATGTATACTTTCAAAATAAAATTTTATTTTTTTATATCCAGTTCTTACTGTTTTCTGTTCAATCAAATCATTATCTGAGTCACCAGAAGCATCATACAATGAAATAACTGTATCTTCTTTTAGTCCTGTATCTAAATAAATTTCGATTTCATTTGCAATAATATCATATCCATCTATATATATTGCCGCATCTTCTTCTGTTGGAACATACTCATTATCAGAATAACTATATGAAAACAATATCGATTCATTTATTTCGCTCGATATCAAAGTATTCTCAGAAAAAAATATTACATTTTTAAATATCATCAGTCCCGAGAAAAAAAGAAGTATCATTACACCTAAATACCACACTTTTTCTTTTTTTAACATTTTCATTTTCCTCTTTTCTACTAAATTGATAAATCATAAAAAAAGACTTGTTTCAAATCGATTTGTTATGTTGATTCTTACAAGTCTTTTCATTATTATCCTTCCCACATCGGGATAATCATTATTTTCTCTAACTCTTCTCTAGGAAGAAATGGTGCCAGATCCTCCAATGGCGGACTCACTAATGTTCCATCTGCTAATTTCTTTGTAGCACTTTTCGGTTCAAATTTCTGATTAATGTCTACAAAAATCTCACACATCGCAAACCCTTCTTTATGAAGCATCTCCTCAACTGCATTTGGAATTTCTTCATTTGACTTCGCAGACATATATGGTATTCCATATGCTGCTGCAATTTTGCTCATATCTGGGAAGCTAAGATCTCCGCTCTCTGGTCCTATACCGACTTTTGTATATTCAGGAAACAAGTTTCCTTCTGTCTGCCGCATGGAATGATATCCCTGATTATTCACAACAAATATTTTAATCGGAAGCTTATGGAATACGATTGTCTGCAATTCCTGAAGATTCATCTGAATACTTCCATCTCCTGTCAGACAAAGTGTATCCTTCTTTCCTGTTGCAAAGCAACAACCAATCGCAGCCGGAAGATCGTATCCCATACTTGCAGCTCCACTATTGCAGATCAACCGTGTATGTTCTTTGATATGAATTGCATGAAGGCATGCCTCTACTGTTCCATTTCCTAATACAATATATTGATCTTCTGGTGCCTTTCTGCTCACTTCATTTAAAAAGCAATAAGCATTTGCGGCTCCTTCTTTCCTGTAATGTTTCTCTGTGACCACAGGATAATTTTTCTTCCAATCTCTGCATATAGTCAGCCATTCCTCATGTGGTTCCAACGGCTCAATTAATGCTTTGTCTAACTTTTGTAGAAAATCTTTTGCATCCGCATGAATTGGCATTTCAACATGAATGCTTGGTTTCATCAATTCATACTGATCAATATCTACCATAATAACATAGGCTTCTCTTGCCCAGCTTTTCATATTATATCCAACCTGTCTACAGCTAAGACGACATCCAACTGATAATACAAGATCTGCATTCTGAATCGCCCAATTTCCTGGTCTGTCACCCAGCAATCCCGGAATTCCGACAAACAAATCATTATCATGCGACATAAGATCGCTTGAATCCCATGCTACTGCTACTGGAATATTTAATTTTTCTGCCACTTTGCGCATTAATTCTACTGTGTTTGTAGTATGTATTGCACTACCCACATTCAGAACAGGCCTCTTTGCCTTTTTAATCTTCTCGATAACTGTCTCAATGCATTCCTCGGTTACACTCGGAGCCTGATCAGCTTCCAATTCTTGCGGATTAAATTCTATAAACTCTTCTGGATCAATATAGCCCCCCTGAATATCAAGTGGTACATCAAGCCACACTGGTCCTGGTCTTCCTGTTTTTGCCAGATATAATGCTTTTTGAATATGATACTTAACAGTTTTCGGATCAATGATCATCTCTGCATATTTTGTCATATGGGCCACCATCGGTGTAATATCATACTCCTGATCCCCCATCGCACGTACTGGAATCCCTGCTGCCCGTGCAGTTGTTGCATATCTGATCTGTCCACTGATAATAAACATTGGAATGCTATCCAGCCATGCCCCCAATACACCTGTTAACGTATTGGTTCCACCTGGTCCCGTTGTGCAGCATACCATCGGCAATTCATTCGTTGCACGAAAATAGCCTTCCGCTGCAATAGCCGCACTCTGCTCATGCTGGACAAAAATATTTGTAAGTCCCTCCTGATGCCCAAATGAAACATTCAAATGCATTGCTCCACCACCAGGAACAGTAAAATTATACTTAATTCCCTGATCCACAAGATATTGTGCGATCCAATCCGCAATTTTAACTTTCATACCTCTTACAACTCCTTTTCGTCTGTCAATTTATCAAACAGATAATTTATTGCATTCTCGATTTCTTCTCTTTGTACATCATGTACGATCTGAAGTTTCATATCATCTTTCATAAGAACGGCTGTAAGTTCTTTTCCAACCTGCTTTTTATCCTTGTGGATTGCACTGATAATATCATCCATACTAACCTGAATATGTAATGTATTGATATGAATAATTTTCCAAAGTACGTTTTCCACACGTAAAACCTTTTCCTCATCCAGCCATCCTCTTGACAACGAAATACGATTTGCTACAATCGTTCCCATAGCAACAGCCGTTCCATGCGGGATTTCATAATGGCTCATTGTCTCAAACGCATGTCCAAATGTATGAGCAAAATTCAGATGAATTCTTACTCCTCTGTCAAACTCATCTTCTTCAATAAAATCTTTCTTAAACAGTAAAGAACTGTTAACAAACTGCAGTAATTTATCATCATCTCTCTTAAGAAGTTCATCAATATTATCTTCAATATTCCTGATGCCTTTTTCCCCAAACATTACGTTGAATTTTACAACTTCTCCAAGCCCACTCTGAAAATCTTTTTCTGTCAATGTCTTGAAAAACGGTGTACATATCCGAATTTCATCCGGTGGGAAAAATGTTCCTAATAAATTTTTAAATTTTTTATAATTCAATGAAGTTTTTCCACCAATGCAGCTATCACATGCAGCCAGTAACGTTGTTGGATAAAAAGTCCAATGAATACCTCTGTACAATATGTTTGCAACAAAACCTGTAACATCCTGAACAATTCCTCCACCAAATGAAATCAGTCTTGCATTTCTTTTTGCTGGTATATTGGTCATAATCTCACAAATATCCAATGCTGTTTCAATTGTTTTCTTTTCCTCAACAGCTTCCATCACGTATAACTGTTCTTCCGGAATGGAACTAAATAATTCATCTTTATAAAGTCTGTATAAATTACTGTCTACAACAACAAAGCAGGTTGCATCCAATGCAAGATTTTTTGCCATTTCAAAATCTGTTCCAATTTTAACTTCATAATTTTTTGTACTGGACTTAATAATCATCTCTCTGTATATCCTCCATCTACCGTAATCTTTTGTCCCGTCAGGTAAGTATTTTGTTCACTGCATAGGAAATACACCACTTCGGCAATCTCTTCCGGTTTTGCCATACGCTGCATTGGAATATTTGCAGATATCTGTGCAATCTCTTCCGGTGTATTATTTTTTACCGTCAACTCTGTCATTGTAAATCCCGGACACACTGTATTGACAAGGATATTATCTGCTGCCAGTTCTACAGCCAGCGTATTCGTAACACCATGTATACCATTCTTTGTTGCACTATACACACATCTGCCGCCTTTTGAAACCACTGCCCAGATAGAACCGATATTAACAATTCTTCCGTACTTTTTCTGCTTCATGCTTCCTGTGAATCCGCGTAAAAGTTTAATTGGTGCAACCAGATTTGTTGCGATCATTCGTTCTATTTCCTCATCGGTAATATTCTCTATCTCATGAATATCATTAATTCCTGCATTATTTACTATGATATCAAAACCATCTTCTTTGTGCGCTTGAACATACTTTTCTATTGATTCTGAATCTAATAAATCTAGTTCCAGTCTTGTCGGAGCTGTCACTTCATATCCATGTTCTAAGAATTTTTCTGTAATGGCTTTTCCGATCCCACGTGATCCACCTGTTACCAAGACTTTTTTCATATACGCCTATCTCCTCATCTACTTATCAAAATTGATACGTTCCTCTTCCACAACCATCGGTCTTTTTGTCACTTTCGTAAGAATTGCACCAATATACTCTCCTATCACTCCAAGACACGCAAGCTGAACTGAACCAAGTAGAAATACACCTATTAAAATCGGTGCTGTACCCATATCAAATTCGTACCAATGAACCAGTTTAAAGACCAGATATATAAAAGCAATGACAAAACTAATTGCAGACATAATTAATCCTACCAATGTCACTATACGCAATGGTTTTTTCGACACATGGGTTAATCCAGTTATCGCAAAATCGAAGTATCTGTTAAAATTGTAACTGGACTTTCCTGAGGTTCTTTCCTGCTGTGTATATTCAACAAGACACCATTTGTATCCAAGCTGAGTAACAAGTCCTCTGATATATGGATCTGGATCATCCATCCACTTGATCATATCGAGTACTTCTTTATCGAACAATCCATATCCAGTCACATTTGTCAGATGTTCTGTCTCCGACAACTTCTCCATAATTTTATAATATAATTTTCGAACTTGGAACATCAGTGGATTTTCTTTACTTTTCGTTTTCTGTCCGAGTACAACTTTATATCCCTCTTCCCACTTCTGTAGAAAGGTTGGTATCATTTCTGGCGGATCCTGTAAATCACAGACAATACAAATAAGTGCATCTCCTGTTCCCTGAAGCATTCCATAGCTGCCCGAACGGTTTGGTCCAAAATTTCTTGCATTTAAAATAACTTTTACATTCGAATCTTCTGCTGCCAATTCCCGCAATATTTTTCTGGAATTATCAGTAGAATAATTATCAATAAATATATGTTCATAGGTGTACTGCGGCATTTTATCAAACTGTTCTTTTACAGCATTATATATATTTCTGATATTCCCCTCTTCATTATAACAAGGTGTCATCACTGAAATATGTTTCATTACTTTTCTACTCCTTTGTACCATTCCATCGTTCTGCGGATTCCTTCCTTAAAATCCACTTCCGGTTGAAATCCAGTATCTGCTGTCAGTTCACTGATATCTGCTGTCAGGCGCATTACCTGATTTGGATAATATTCTCTCTCTCCTATCCCGATCTCAAGGTCAGGATTTACCACATCACGTATATCTGTAATATATTCTCTCAATAATCTGCTTTTTCCAGATCCGATTGTGTATGCCTTTCCATGTTTTCCATACTTGCCAATCAGATAAAATGCTCGGGAGCAATCGCCCCCATATACATAATCCCATATCTGATCGCCTTTAGTAAATGCCATACGTTCCCCATTTAACATTCCGATCACGCTGGACATTACCATTGTATAACTATTGTCCCTTGGTCCATATGTACTCACAATACGCCCCCATGACTGGCGTATTCCATACCGTTCACACATAACAGCACTTAATCTGCCTGCCGTATATTTTGCAATACCATATCCGGTAACTGGATTTTTAGGAATATTATCTGATAATTCACCTTCCACAAATCCAAATTCTGCCTGAGAGCCGGCTCCAACAAAAACTTTACATCCTAGAGCATGTGCAACTTCTACAGCAATAAGTGTATTATGTATATTCTGTTCCTGAAGTAACGCATCATTACGGCTGTCTCCATATGTTCCATCCCACGCAAAATGATAAAAGGTATCATAGTCCGATGATAATTTTTCTTTTAATGATATAAGATCGTTAATATCACATTCCACTACAGTAACCAGTGGATTGTTAATTAAATTATTTCTTTTTTTTGAATTAGGTCTACACACAGCTGTCACATGCACACCATCTGCTACCATCTGTTCAATCATGGACGCTCCTATCATTCCGGTAGCTCCAGTTACAATAACATTCTCCATGTTCATTTATCTCCTAATCTACATATAAAGACTGTGTTAAAAAGTCCACTTTCATATCACTCTGGAATTCTTTAATTTTCTCTTTCACATACAGATTCAAGCGTTCTGTTTTATCAGCATCAAAGTTATATTCCATATATGTCTTAATATAATTTCCTGTTTTTTTCGGAACATATCCATCAAATCCAGCAACACTGACTTCTTTTATTCCTAACTGTTCCATAGCTTTTAGTAACATAATAAATGAGTTGTCAATAACCTCTGCTTCCTCATCAATCAGCGAACTGTATTTTAAAACATAATCAAATGTTCCACTCGTCTTTGTCACATTTGAAGTGGCAATGACTTTTTCTCTGACATTATTCTGTGATAATGCTGTTGCAAGCTGTACATAGCGTTTTGCATTGCTAAGAAAAATATAATCAATTGGATATGTTTCCTCAATAAAATTAACAGAAACTATAATCGGATTTTTATCTGAGATATACTTTTGAACTTTATTCTTTTCTTTTGTTATACTTGTTCCCGGTCCCAATAACAGAATATTCCTACCGGCAAATACATGTTTTAATTGTTCTCTATGCTCTGAATCATCAATCTCAATCATCTGGTAATCTTTATACAGTTTTTCAATATATGACTGATCATATAATAATTTTTTTTCTCCCTGTAATCGACCGAGGATTTCATTGATAGATTTCACAGATAGTGTTTTCTTCTCCATTAAATAAGACACATAACTTGGATGACAGTCATTAGAAGCTGCCAAATAGAAAAACATATTATATCCCCATGTTGCCGGAGTATAAAAATCCATGATATTCGAATCAATCGCTTCCAGGAACTGGCTAATATGATAGTTTTTTCCAAGATTTTCATTCATATACATTGCAATCAGCTCGATTGGAGCATTTCCGACACTCTTTCCCATACCATAAATTGTTCCATCCACCAACAGCATACGTTCTGTCTTCTGCGACATCATTGTGATACAGTTTGCATATCCCATCTGAAAGTTATTATGTGCATGATATCCCATTCCAATCTCTGGCAAAAGATGTTCATCCAACAAATCAAAATAATGCTTCAAATTATTCTGATGCATTAATCCATATGTATCTACCATTGAAACTGCATAAGGTTTCACTTCATTTGCAAGGCGGATCAAATCCATCATTTCATCATCTTCATAACTTGTTACAGAAACCAATTGGGCAAATACCTTATATCCAAGTTTCTTTAATTCTGCACAAAATGCCATAGCATCTTCCCGCAAATGTTTCTTAAAAATAACTCTGATGGCATCCAAATAAGAGTCCTTACATGGTTTTATATGTTCAAGAGAACATGTCCCATAATCAATCATTCCAACAACAACTGAATTTTTCTTGTCAAGATTTCCATATATTTTTTCAACACAATCTGTATCCGGCATAATGCTTCTGTCCATATCAAATGGTCTACGCCCATCCAAAAAACCAACTTCAATAAAATCAACATTCGCATCTACAAGTCTTTCAAAAATACTAACCAGATTATTATGTCCAAAATTCCAATCATTTACATATCCGCCATCACGTAATGTACAATCTAATAACTTTATATCGCCCATTTATCAAAAATCTCCTACTTGTAAAAAAATTCCTCTATCTGTTCATCCATACATTCACAGACATCTTTTCCGCTCAAATACATTTTAGACCATTCCACTGTTTTCTCAATTGCATCTTCTACTCTCCACCGTGGCTGCCATCCAAATACTTTTTTGATTTTTGAACAATCCAGTTTCAGGAAGTTTGCTTCATGAGGTCCACCATCATATTGATTTACCCAATTAAGGCTTTCCCCCCATTTTTCGCAAAAGATATCTACTAACTCACCAGTCGTAATACAGTCTCTGTCATCTGGTCCTACATTATAAAAGCCTGCATACTTTTTATCTTCATATTGTGCCTTTGCAATGGTCAGATAAATTGCAAGCGGCTCTAATACATGCTGATATGGTCTTGTAGAATGTGGGTTTCGGACAATAATATCCTGCTTTTTCTCTGCTGCACGCACACAGTCAGGTACAATTCTGTCATTGGCAAAGTCTCCACCACCAATCACATTACCAGCCCTTGCGGTAGATACCGCAACATCCATGTCACAATAAAAAGAGTTGATATAACTGTGTGTCACCAACTCTGAGCAAGACTTACTGTTAGAATATGGATCATAACCATCTAATGGTTCATTCTCACGATATCCCCATTCCCATTCTTTATTCTCATAAACCTTATCTGTTGTAACATTTAAAAAAGATTTTACACATGAATGCAGACGTACACATTCACAGATATTCACTGTTCCCATCACGTTTGTTTCATATGTATAAACCGGATTTTTATATGAATCTCTCACAATCGGCTGTGCTGCAAGATGAATCACAATTTCAGGCAGTACCTCATCAAATACCTTCATCAAATGTTCCCTGTCACGGATATCCCCAATAACAGAATTGATTTTATCTTCTATACCACACATTGCAAAAAGATTTGGATTCGTTGGTGCTTCAAGTGAATACCCTGTCACCTCTGCTCCTGCATTGACTAAGATTCTGCAAAGCCATGATCCCTTAAACCCGGTGTGTCCGGTCACTAAAACTTTTTTTCCCTTATAAAATTCTAACATCTATTTATTCCACACCATCCAAGGTGCCTCTCCTTTTATGATCATCTCTTCCAACTGTTCTTTTTCTCTCTGGGTATCCATACATTTCCAGAATCCATTATGTTTGTATGCTTTTAATTCACTATTTTCTGCAAGACGTCTGAGTGGTTCCTGTTCAAATACAGTTTCGTCACCATCAATATAATCAAAAATTTCTGGCTGTAATACCATATATCCGGCATTTATTCTGGAACCATCTGATTCTGATTTTTCACGGAACGCCCTGATACTCTTGTCCTCTCTGTCAATATCTAACACCCCAAACCGCTGCCCCACATGTACCGCTGTCAGTGTTGCAATCTTTCCATGAGACTGGTGGAACTTCAGTAATTCTGTAATATTAATGTCAGAAACTCCGTCTCCATAAGTCAGCATAAATGGTTCATTTCCAACATATGGCTGAATACGCTTTACACGTCCTCCAGTCATCGTGTTCAGTCCTGTATCTATGATAGTTACTTTCCATGGCTCTGCCACATTATTATGAACCACCATCTCACCACCATTGCTGAAGTCAAAAGTGATATCACTATTATGAAGATAATAATCGGCGAACCATTCTTTGATCACATGCTGCTTATATCCTGCACAGATAATAAACTCATTAAAGCCATAATAAGAATATTCCTTCATAATATGCCACAGAATCGGCTTTCCTCCGATATCAATCATTGGCTTTGGTTTCAAATGACTTTCCTCGCTGATTCGTGTTCCGAATCCTCCTGCTAATAATACTACTTTCATTTGTAATCTCCTTATTTTTCGTACTAGTAAACATATAAATTAACTATATCATGGCTCAAATCATAACGCAACCCCCCAAAAAAATCCATGTATTGCTATTTTTTATGTCTGCATTTTCCGAATAATATCTCCGACATGTTTTTTGCAAATTCATTCCGGGTTAAAATCAATACAATAAAATATCCTAATATACTGAGTAAAATTGTCAGAACTGTTTTTGTCCAAAGGTTCTCCGTCACAATTGCAACACCTTTTCCAATCAAAATGATCAATAACACGCCAATTGCAGGTCCTGCCAAATCTTTCCTGCATGCTATCAGCTTTATTTTCTTATCCGCCCTGCTGATTGCAATACAGAGTGATATTAATTCTGAAACAGCAGTCGTAGCTGCCGCTGCAGTAATACCATACTTTGGAATAAACAAAATATTCAGTATAATATTTGCCATCGCCGAAATCACACATGCGATAAGGCATGTTTTTTCCTCCATTGCCGGAAGCAGCAGCACATTTCCAATCAGTCCTCCAATAAGTGAAATTGCTAATGCAATGGAAAGTATATGTAGGGAACCTGTCGCTCCCAGATATTCTTTTCCTGCAATAATCTCTATCATCTCCGGACACAATATATTGATTCCAACCACACATGGCAGTCCAAGGATCACAACAAAATTGAATGCATATCGAAACAGTTTATTAATTTCATCGTAGTTTCCTTCATTAAAATTCTTTGTCATCTGCGGCATAACCACCCATGCAATGGATGCGATCGTAGAATTTACAAGATTATATATTTTTACGGATGTGCTATATAGTCCAACCTCATAGTTTCCTTTTATGATTCCCAGTATTGTAATATCTGAATTACAATAGATCGTCTGCGCAAGAAGCATTACAAATAGTAAAAGAATTGGTGGCAGATGTCTCTTCCAGTCAATATTCAATGTCAGTTTCGTTTTACAAAATTTTCTTCTGTATACCATATTTGTAATACTGGCTCCACTTGAGGCAACTACTGTAATGGCAGCGTAACGCATATAATCTTCCGGTTTCCGTACAAAAAGAAGCATTGCTACAATGGAAACTAACTGAAAAAGGAATGTACGGACTGTAATATACTTAAAATCCTCCATAGCTGTATTCAGCCAGTCAGCGCCCAATGTTGTAAACAATACGGTTGTGCTTAGAATAATGATCATTTCCCGATAATTTTCCAATGGTTTTACAGCTAACAGTGCCAATGCCAGACCTATATATGCAATAAATGTAGTAACCATATTAAGGGAAATAATCTGACCAACCATATTCTCTAATTTTTTCTTATCATCTTTTATTTTCGAACACTCTCTCACTGCATAAGTTGTAATTCCCAATGATGCAGCCAAAGAAACATAACTGATAATCGAATTAGCAAAATTCACTTTTCCTACATTCTCTGCATGTAGCACTCTGCTGATATAAGGGAAAGTTATCAATGGAAAGACGACTTGCGAAAACGCTTTCAGTAAACTGTATATTGAATTTTTTCTTACTTTATTATCCATGAATGCTCCCTGTATTATGTTTGTTAATGCAAAACATTCTTTATTTTTCTAAGCTGCATCCATACTACATGCAGTAATCTGAGTATTCCCACCGGGCAATTTACAAGTATCCAAAATGTTCTTTTTAAATCGTGATATGTTTCTACACACGGCCATATATATGCTTTTCTCCAATTTGCCTGATTTTTGCATGTACAACGGAATTGGATCACAAATTGTCTTACTGTATTTTTAGTGGATTTATAATAAATATCTGATAATATTTTTTCAGAAAAGCCACCATTCTTTCCACCTTCTAATATCAATTTGCGATAATTATAAAACCATACTTCATACAGATCATATCCAACAGTTTCATTACTGGAGGCTGCAAGATAATTATAGGTATCAATAATATATAGCCCCTGTTCCCTCATGGTTGCCAGTGCGATATAACTCTGAATAAAATATGTTCCAATATACTGTTCTTTATTTTCTACTCTTCTTACCAATTCCGTTCTAAATACAAGAGAAGACATAAATGTAATAAAAATTCCGGTGTCTTCCAGGAATTTTTCTCTGGAAGAATAAACTTTTAACCCAGTTTCCTCCCATCTCGGCTCATTATAAACAAACGGTGACTCACTTACTAACCCAGAAGTATTTAAATGCAAAAATACCGGTTTTTTCTCCAATGTATCCAAAAGATGTTCCACTGCCATCGGAAGCAAAAAATCATCATCTCCCAGTAAAAGAACATACTCACCCACAGCCTTATCAAAACAATTTAGGAAATTTTTATCTGGTCCTACATTCTCTGTATTTCTGTAATAGCGGATATTCTCTGCCTTCTTCACAAGTTCAGTCATGTACTCGCCAGTTCCATCCGTAGAAGCATTGTCTGAAACAATAATCTCTATTTGTTCTATTTTTTTCTGTTCCATCAATCGTTTCAAACATATTTTTAATTTTTCCAGACGATTATAAGTAGGTATTGCTATTGTTAATGCATAATTTTTCTGCTCTGCCATCTGTCTAATTCCTTTAACAAATCATGTACACTTTCTGTGTCCATCACTTTTCTATACCATATATCTTCATGCCGCTCTATAAATTTCCTGTCGACTTTAGCATAATCAATTTTTACCAGTTCCTTTATCACATCATCCCTGAACCGATATTTTATAACCCTGGCAGGTACACCGCCGACAACTGCATATGGCGGAACATCTTCCGTCACAACTGCTCCGGCCGCTATCACTGCACCCTGTCCAATCTCTACTCCCGAAAGAATGAGGGCTGAATCGCCGATCCAGACATCATCATTTACAATAATATTTCCTTTTGCCTGAGTCTCCCCTTCTTTTTTTAGCACTTTCGCCTGAAATGGATATGTAGAAATACAATCCAGCCTATGCTCTCCCCCCAGAACAAAACGGACGTTTTGAGCAACAGAACAAAATTGACCAATTATCAGCTTCGTATTCTCACATCCAAATGTTTCAACACATATTGGTCCATATGTATATCTTCCAACGCGTATTTGTTCTATATCACATAAATTAGTCAAGTATGTCATATTATGTTGATTTCTTTTTTTCCACTTTATTTTAAGTTTAAGTAACGCTATTACTCTTTTTATCAAAAATTTTTTCCTTTCATTTATCCACTCACTTTAGAAACAATTTTTCATATTGTCCGGAAATATACTCCCAACTATACCTGTCACACACTCTTTTTCTTGCTCTTTCTGTATATTTATTTATCTCAGACTGATCTAAATGATCCGCTTTTTCTATCAAGCCGGCAAGATTTCCCTCTTCTTTTGACCAATACATTGCGCCGTCCTCTGCTACCTCCCGGTTAAATCCTACATTCAATAGCAAATTAAGTTGTGTGCTCGCCAGAGCTTCCAGAAGACTTGGATTAGTTCCTCCCACTTCATGACCATGAAAATATCCATATGCATTTTCCCGAATTTTCATTAACATTTCTGAGTCATATACTGTACCCGCAAATTTAATTCTGGAATCCTTGGAATAACCGGTTTTAAATTCAAGTTCTTTTAAAAATTTATCATTCACATTCGTGATAAGAACAAAATCTCTTTCGGATTTGCATTTTATAAATTCTTTTATCATTACTTCATAATTATTTTCCGGAACGAACCTTCCAACTACCAGATAATATTGCTTAGGGTGAATTTTTCTCTCTGCATACCATTTTTTTAATTTTTCATCTGAATCTGCCATCTGACTCTTTCTTATTTCCGTTCCATATGCAATAAACGTGGTTTCTGGATAATATTTCTCATATTCCTTTTTTATATATTGCTCTATGTTTTTACTGTCGCAAATTAATAAATCTGCATTTTTTACCATCATTTGTTCTGATATTTTCCAATATTTTCGTACATAAGCATTCCACTTCTGCCGCATCCATTCATGCCCATCCGGATTGACATATACCTTTCCTCCAAGCTTATGTATTTTTCTTACATAATGCCTTATAAATGGTCCAATACGACACGCTAATATATAAATAACAGGTTGTTTTACCTGCTTTTTCTCTATATATCTGCAACACTCTTTTAACGCAGCTACGTCATAATAAATAGCTTGTGCTGGTCCAATATCAGGTACTTTTATCATAAAACATCTTGCATTATGATATATATACTCTTTATTCTCCTTTCCCTTACATGCTACATGATACTTTATCTTATCATTATTACGATGATATTCTGTTAATTTATCTACAAAAGTTTCGTACCCACCATATGCCGCCGGTATCCCTTTTGACCCTATTATAAATACATTCTGCATCTTTTACATACTTCCTTTTCCAGATATCACAACTTGAACTGTCCGCAATAATATTTTAATATCATTTGCCATACTCCAATGACAAATGTATTCTGTATCAAGTTTGACTACTTCTTCGAAATCTGTAATTTCACTTCTACCTGAGACCTGCCACAGACCTGTAATACCAGGCTTTACCGACAATCTTGCTTTATGATGCAATTTATACTTCTCATATTCATCTACTGTAGGTGGTCTTGTCCCCACTAATGACATATCTCCCCTTAAAACATTAAAAAACTGTGGGAACTCGTCTAAGCTTAGTTTGCGAATCCAGTTTCCAATTCCCGGTATATACTCCCCTGTTTTCTGATCAATTTTACTACCAATAATTCTTGGATCATTCTCCATTTTGAACATCATACCATCCGCTATCTGATTTTGCTCCAAAAGATTTTTTTTTCGTTTTTCAGCATCCAGATACATCGTCCGGAATTTATACATATTAAATTTTCTGCCATTTTGTCCCACTCTCTCCTGTTTAAAAAAAATCGGTCCTGGAGATTTTATAAAAATAATAGGTCCCAAAAAAAGTATAAGTATAAGCGTAATGGCGGTTCCCACCAGACCCCCAGCTATATCAAGCATCCTTTTCATAAAATATTCTTTGTTGCTCACAATGCGAATACTGGATGTAAGCACTAAATATCCACATACCATTTCAGCAGTCTGATTTTCACTTTGTGTCAAGCCATCCTGCATAATCGTGTAATGAACCACAATCCCCATCTCAGAAAACTCACGTGTATACTTTGCAGGAAATGACATATCATTTGGCAAAACGATGAGCACCTCGTCTACCCAGTTCTTGCATACCCATTCTGCCATATTTTTTTCCAAAACGATCTGGATATTTTGGTATTGCTTCTCTTGTTTCATACAGTCCATAAAAACAATACCTGACAACTTATAAGTTTGATAGTTATTCTCTCTGATTCTCTTTAATGCTTCTTCTGCCATTTTCGATGTTGTAATCAATAAAAGAGAGCAATTTCCTTCCTCTGTCTGATATTTTTTTACATGAAGTTTCCATATTGTTCTGGTCATCCACCCTATTCCCAATTGATAAATTCCAAGAAGAAACAATACTGTTCTTGAAAAATCATCTCCGTCTTTTACAACAATCAGGTAAAAGCTTATAAATAATTCAAGTATGCATACCTGCTTTACGACAGACACAAACTCAACATAATGACCTCGTTTCAAAATATCCTTATAACCTTCTAAAAAAAATGCATATATAAATTCAAAAAGCACAAGAACAAGCATCATATTCTGATAAATAACTTTATGCGGATTTCCCCCAAAACCATGTCTGCTAAAATATGCTAATGCAAAGCAGACCTGCAGGCAAAGCAGATCCAGAATAATAAAATCCAAATGCTTTAACCAGCCTTTATTCTTTCGCCGATACATATTATCTCCCTATGTTTTACATATTTTCAAAATTCAACCAGATTATTCTAACATAATACTCTGTGAAAAACAATTTTAACGCCTGCTCTCACTCACCTAAGAATTTGCAAGCTTTTATTTATTATGCTACAATAACCCGTGTCTGCCTTCAAGGCTTCGTAACAAATTTTAAATTATAATTAATAAATAGGGTAAAACATTTATGAATAAAAATTTTTTTAGACAATACAATAAATTAATACTTGGTTCAATAATTTTATTTTTTACTGCATTACTTTTTAATCATTGGACTCCCTACGCAGCCGATGATTACAGCTATATGTTCAACTTATCCGATGGCTCACGTATGACTTCCATTGGGCAGATTTTTTCGTCCCTGGCTGTACACTATACAAAGTATGGCAACGGACGCCTTGTTTCCCACTTTTTTGTTATGCTTTTTCTGATTGGTTCCAAGTGGATTTTCAATCTCGTGAATGCATTTCTTTTTGTGTTGCTTATATTAAGCATTTATCATTTGACCTCTCATAAAAAAGCTTGCAGCCTTTTACTTTTTTTTGCAATTCCAACTTTATTATGGCTTTATATGCCTGCCTATGGTCAGATTTTTTTATGGTTGGATGGTTCCATTAATTATATGTGGGGTTATCTGTTTGCTCTGTTGTTTCTGTCAGTCTATATTACTTTATTACGAGGAAAATCTCTGTTAAACCAAACCTGGAAGTTGATCCTGTTCTGTGTATTTACATTCCTTTTTGGAAATTACTCAGAGAATGTATCTTTTTCCGTTATCTTTACCGGATTTCTTCTTCTGTGCATTACAATGTACAGACAGAAAAGTATCAGGAAATTTTTTATTTATATTTTTCCGATTGCATGTGGGGCTCTTGGATATCTGATCTTACTGTTAAGTCCTTCCGGAAGCGCCAAGTTCTCCGAAAATCTGTCGCTTTCGCTGCTTTTTAAAAATGCGATTGAGATATTTACAGAATATTATAATGCCTGTCGGATCCCTTTGATTCTGTTTTTTGTACTTCTTGGCATTGCTATTTATCACAAATTGTATAAGACAGAAATTCTCATTGCACTCTCCTTCTTTTTCATCAGTATCATATCTTCCGGCATGCTTATGATTGCAAGCTATCTGCCAGAGCGAAGCCTTGCCAATGGAATTGTGTTTCTTCTGATTGGAATTGTCCAATTGCTGCAATTATTGCGCGAACATGTACGCTTAGAATGTATCTCCCTGTGTGTGTGCATTTATCTTCTGGTCAGCAGTCTGATGTCGTACTGGGAAGGTTCCTACGATATTTACCGGGTGCATAAGGAACAGGCAGTTCGTGATGCTGCAATAGAGAACTCTGTAAATTCCGGCAACATGACAATTGGTGTACCAATTATTACTTCCACAACCAAGTATAGCTGTAAATATGGCTTGTTAGATCTGAATGGGAAAGATGCTGATGAACCATTTCCAAATGTGTATATTGCAAAATACTACGGTTTAGATAAAATTTATGTAATTTATCCTGATTTGGATAATGAATAAGTATTTTCTGTAAAACAAAAAAGAAGAAGATCACTGACAATTTTCTCAATGATTTTCTTCTTTTTTGCATATTATATTTATCCATTATTACTTATTTTATGATCTCTCTCTATCAGAATCACGCGGAATCTGTCTCCTTTTCGATATCCAAATACACGCTGTTTTTCACTATATCGAAATTTCATTATCGTCTGAGAATATCCTGCAAAATAATTTTTCTTACCTGCGCCATGATACCTCTTGTATTCCAATCCATCATCCCGGTCTATCGTATCCCATGATTCATGCTGAACAAATTTATCCAGTGTTCCTAGCAACTGCTTATATTCGCTTTCTTCAAGCTGATCCGGACCTGACTTTTTCTCCAACAAACTACAATCTATTCTTGTCCCCTCATATCTGATTTTCAGATAATCACATCTGTCTATATTTAGGTCTATGTAATGATTTTGTGCAAGATATCGTGGTGAATATATAGATAACACCTCATATTTTTGACTGCCTTTTTGTATATCTAACACACAATCTGTATATTTTTCAGACTTGAACGATAATAGTGAACATCCATGCTCTGCCGCCTCTGCCAGTGCAGTTGCAGTGACACTTTCTTGCTGCCAGATATTTAAAGGACATTTCATCCGAAAGTTTTCCTTCACTTATCACATCATTCTTATCATCTGTCATATGTCTGATAATTTTTTGGTTTACCGTAATCTCGATTTCTTTACTGCCTACATATTTATTTTTTAACTCACTGATTTTTCCAATATCTATATATTCTCCGCGAAAAGGATTCTTTCCCTTCTGTATCATTGCAAGCAATGCCTGAATAACGGTCGACTTTCCCATGGAATTTTTTCCTGCAAGCAGTGTCAGATTTTTAAAGTGAAACTCTGCCTCTTCAAAACATTTTAACCCTTTAATTGTCAGCTCATTTATCATTTATTTATCTCCTCAGATAATTAATCCATCGACTTATATTAGCATAGGTTACCGATGTGTCATGCAGCATGCTGTACAAATATGATCTCTCGTCATATAATTCCCTCAAATTTCCACGTATGTCATTCATACAAATTGCAATTGCCATAAATATTGACTTATATTTCTCATCAAATCTTCTATTTACAATCCTCACTGTTTTTTCATAATCAATCTCTTCACACCTACTGCATGTATGCAAAACGCATTCTACAAAGTCGTCAATATATCCATCTCTCAGATTATCCATTTCATAGATTGCATTTTCCAACAGATATTGTTCATTCGTAATATATCTGTCTTCATCCACATTTACTTTATTTGTATATGCCATCCAAATAACAAGCATATAAAAAATATTTATTTCATTTAATGATCTAACCAATCCCGTTCTTTGAAATTTACAAAGTACTTCTCTGATTCTTTCGATCAACTCTATCCTTGAGTCTTTATAGATAATCTTCCGTATTGCATATTCCCTGTTTTCCGTCCAATTTTCGATAAATTTTCCTGTCAGCATATGCATGTATTTCGGCGATCGGTATTCAATAATCTGAACAGGAACCACTGTGCGCATGATCATACTGGCTAATCTTGGATTTTCATGATCAATCTCATAGAAACTCATCCTGCGATCTGCATCATTCTGGTCATTTTCGATTCCTATATTATTTTTTAAAAACTGTAACAGACTATATATGGTATCTTTAGATTCCAGAACAAGAAAATCTCCATTTTGCTGTTCCGAAACATAGATTGGCGGCATTGGTATTCCAAGTTCAATTGCTTCTACTGCATTCCTCACAATGTTTCTGATCCTATTTCTGTTACGCCTGACTGGAGCAAATAAAAGCCTGTCATCTTCATCCATCCACCAAATTTCCTGTATTGAATATTTTCTTTCATAAATATCAATTGCATCTCGCTCACTATAAAACATTTTTCCCTCTTTCATTCAGAAAAATATCACATATCATTTACTTCATAAATTCCTAGTCACTAAAATCTTACCACAATATAATCATCATATTCCCTGATATATCCTTCTGCTGGATATTCGTTCAATTGTCCTTCCTGTTCCAACGCTTTCTCATAGAGTTCAGTTCCCCCCCAGATTAATTGATATCCACACTCTTCGAACAGTCTTATCATTTCTCGGTTATATCCTTCATAGATATAGAATCCCGGAATCGCCCAGTCGATCAGTGACCAGGAAAGTGTCTGCACATAGACATACCGATCCCCGGTCTCCTCCTCCATCCAGTCGTTCAGGTCTTTGATCACCGAATATCCCGGTGTGTCGGAACCCATGGAACACTTTTCCAGAATTGCAGGATTCAGTTCATAACTACCGATGAATACAACCGGTTTTTCTGCAATATTATACCCACCTTTCTGAAGATCATATGCCACATGATCTACCACTGCCAGCTCACTCTGATTCTTCTCATATTCAAAAGCAAACCAATGATTCAGATCAAACGCCGAATTATATACAACAGAAATTACCAGAACCATTCCAATTACATTGATCAGCTGGTATCTGCATTTCAGAATCACATAAGTCAGATAGAATAGTACCATTGCAACTAACAATGCTATCATCAGATTGGACCGATATGGAAGTGCATCCCCCTGCGGCAGTGACAACACGAAAATAGATCCATAGCAAATAATGCCCAGAAGCAAAATATATAAATTCTTTTTGTAAATGGAAACCGCAATAATAATAACTATAAACAAAATACTTGTGGCCACGAATAAACCAATCGGATAATAAGCTGACCCTACAAATACATAATCCCTCAAAATCTGCCGGATGATCGTAAGGATTCTGCCTGGATATTTT
>ERZ833608.934-NODE-934-length-21189-cov-409.706303_pt1 | contig 21189 bp, 10 predicted proteins | sample MGYA00519694_ERZ833608 | MGnify/ENA primary metagenome ERZ833608 (study PRJEB31850, sample SAMEA3708742) | human gut metagenome | biome: human gut; feature: human-associated habitat; material: faeces | place: China | collected 2014 ... | reverse complement strand
CTATCGTAGAAGGTTTCTATGGTGCAGGTCGTTTGAATCATGGTGACATTGATTTTGTTATTCCTGATGAAACAGTCGTAACAAATGGTCACCAGCAGCCATTGCCTGCTTTGGCAAGCCTTCTCGACTCTTATACTTCTGGTGTTGTTAAAGTGTTCGGTGAGAGTAATGCAACTGGCGAAGGTGGTAGTACTGGTGGCTCTACTGGTGGTACAACAGAAGGTGGCAGTACTGTAACTCCTATCGAGGGTACTGTTTTGGTAACATTCACAGATTCTAAGCCTTTAAGTAGCATAGTAACAGTTTCAGGTAACTATGCTACAAATAAGGGAACTGCTACTATTGACGGCACTTCATATTCTACTTGTGTAAAGATGGAGTCTGCAACTAATATCTCAGTAACTGTTGATAAGAAAGTCACAATGACCCTTTATTTCAGTTCTGCAGATAGCAAGACGAACGCCAAAATTGATGGAAAGAAGCCTGCTGAAGTAAATGCAGTTATTGATTCAACAGCTAAGACAATGACTGTAACATTGGATGCAGGTTCTCATACTATTACAAAGCAGGATACATGCAACCTCTTCGGTATTAAACTTGTACCTATAAAAGAGTAAAGGTATAGAACTGATTTAAAGATTCCTGCCTCTTTAATGACAAAACGGACAAAAGCTAGATAAAGATTTGCTTTTGTCCGTTTTTTCATTATTTTTGTCTTAAATCTATCTGCTGTTTTCTTCTTTTTTTCCTACTTTTGCAACTGAAAACAATTTTAAACGTAAAACGCAACCTAAAAGTAAAACAATGAACGCAATCCAGAATTTAGCAAAGAGAAGTTTGCTTCTCGTGGCATTGTTCGTCATCGGATGTCTGCAACTCATGGCGCAGACAAGAACCATCAAAGGTGAGGTGACTGATGCGCAGAATGGTGAGGCTCTGATTGGCGCCACTGTCATGGTGGAAGGCGAAAAGGGCGGTACAGTTACTGATTTTGACGGTAACTTCAGTCTTCAGGTATCTTCTTCAGCCAAGAAGATCAAGGTATCTTATATCGGTTATATTGATAAGGTACTTTCTATCTCTGACAATATGAAGGTGAAACTCGAATCTGACAGCAAGGCGCTGGCTGATGTCGTGGTTATCGGATATGGTACGGCAAGAAAGAGTGACCTGACTGGTTCCGTAGCTACCGTGAAATCGAAGGACTTTAATAAAGGTCTCGTTTCTTCTCCAGAACAGTTGATCAACGGTAAGGTTTCGGGTGTACAGATTATGTCCAACAGTGGTTCTGCCTCTGCCGGTAGTACCATCCGTGTGCGTGGTGGTGCATCTCTTAATGCCAGCAACGACCCTCTTATCGTGCTCGATGGTGTGCCATTGGAGCAGGGTGGTATCTCGGGTAACAGCAGCAACTTCCTCAGCATGATCAATCCTTCTGATATCGAGAGCATGACTGTATTGAAGGATGCTTCTTCTACAGCCATCTATGGTTCCCGTGCATCTAACGGTGTCATCATCATTACCACCAAGAAGGGACAGCAGGGTGCTGTAAAGGTGAACTTCAATACCACCAACAGTTTGCAGACCCGTGCGCAGATGGTAGATATGCTGAGCCGTGATGAATTCGTGAATGTCATCAACCAGTTTGGTACAGATAACCAAAAGTCATTGCTCGGTACAGCCAATACCGATTGGAACGATGAGGTTTACCGCACAGCTTTCGGTACAGATAATAACCTCAGCGTGAGCGGCAGCATCGACAAGTGGTTGCCATTCCGCGTGTCTGTAGGCTATTACAACCAGAGCGGTCTGGTTCGCAAAGATAATGTAGAGCGTTGGACAGGTAACGTGGTATTGACTCCTAGCTTCTTCCAGGATCACCTGAAGTTGACCATCAATGCCAAGGGAACCCTCAATAACAACTCATTCAATAATGGTGGTGCCGTATGGGCAGCAGCCACATTCAACCCAACCATCCCGGTTTATTCCGGCAACGACAAGTATGGTGGCTATAATGAGGCACTCGATGCTGATGGCTATCCAGTGAATGCTGGTGTAAGAAACCCTCGCGGTCTGGTTGATCTGTATGATTCAAAGAGTAAGGTAAGCCGCTTCATCGGTTCTATGGATGTAGATTACAAGGTTCATTTCCTGCCAGACCTCAAGCTCCATGCTACCGTGGGTGCTGACTATGCCAAGGGCGACGGAACCGTTTATGTTCCTGCCTACGCAGCACAGAGCTACAACAAGGATGAGTCTTTGGGCGGTAGCGATTACAAGTATGGTCCTCAGAAGAATGAGAACCGCTTGCTTACCCTCTATGCCAACTATGCGAAGTATTTCGAAGATATCAAGAGCAATGTAGACCTGACAGCCGGTTACGACTATCAGTACTGGAAGAGTACTACACCTCTTTATTATACCAAAAGTGCGGCAGGCACAAACCTGTCAACCGTAAAGGCATCAGATTACCGTCATGTAATGTTGTCATATTACGGACGTATCAACTATTCATTCGATGGAAAGTATCTTCTGACGGCTACCGTTCGTCGTGATGCTTCATCCCGATTCTCTAAGGATACCCGTTGGGGTACTTTCCCATCTGTTGCTTTGGGCTGGACTTTGACAGAAGAGCCTTGGTTGAAGAACCAGAAGGTACTTTCTAACTTGAAACTCCGTGCCAGCTATGGTGTTACCGGTCAGCAGGAAGGTATCGGCAACTACAACTATCTGCCGGTTTATACCTACAGTGTAGCAGGTGCCGAAGCATTCATCAACGGACAGTATATCAATACTTACCGTCCTGAGGCATACGTATCAGACTTGAAGTGGGAGACTACAACCTCCTGGAACTTCGGTCTTGATTTCGGATTTCTGGATGGCCGTATCGGTGGTGCCATCGATTTCTATACCCGCAAGACCAAGGACCTGTTGGCATCAGTACCAACAGCAGCAGGTACCAACTTCTCAAAGACTATCCTTACCAACGTAGGTAATGTAGACAGCAAGGGTATCGAGGTTTCTCTGAATGCCACCCCTATCCAGACCAAGGACTGGGAGTGGAACCTGAGCTACAACTTTACCTGGCAGAACATGAAGGTGAAGAACCTTTCATTGACAAAGGGTGGAAGCCAGACCAACGTGAAGGTAGGTCCATCTATCGATGCTTACCAGTTCCAGGTACTCTCAGAGGGATATGAACCATACATGTTCTATGTATATCATCAGCTCTACGACTCTAAGACAGGCAAGCCAATCGAGGGTGCTTATGCCGATTTGAACAATGATGGCGAAATCAATGATGCCGATCTCTACCGCTATCATTCTCCAGCCCCTAAGTATATCATGGGCTTGAGCACATCTTTGAGATACAAGCAGCTGACACTCGGTATGAGTTTCCGTGCCAACATCGACAACTATGTATACAACGGCATGGGTATGAGTACAGGTGCTTTCGAGACTGTAAGCTACAACAACTCACAGCTCAACAATCTCAACACCAGCTTCCTGAAGACAGGTTTCAAGACCCGTCAGTATCTCTCTGATTACTACGTAGAGAATGCTTCCTTCCTGAAACTCGACAACCTGAGTTTGAGTTACAATGTAGGCAAAATCAACAAGTGGGCTTCGCTCACCGTATCTGCGATGGTACAGAATGTATTCACCATCACCGGTTACTCAGGCACAGACCCTGAAGTGCCTAATGGAATGGATAACTCATTCTATCCACGTCCTCGCACTTACTCAGTAAGCCTCGGACTTCAGTTCTAACAATCAAAACAAATAACAATGAAACTTAAAAATATATTATATAGTATGATGATGGGAACAGCGGTGCTGACAGGCACAACCAGCTGTGTTTCCGATCTCGACCAATATCCTCATACAGAGACAACCTCTAAGGATGTTTATACCTCGCTTGCCAATTATGAGGCTGTGCTGGGTAAGATTTACGCTGCCATGGTGACTAGCGGTCAGGGCAAGGGCGGCGACAACAAGGATATGGAATCCGTATTGAACAATGGTAGTGGTTTCGATTACATGCGTATGTTTATCAATATGCAGGAGTGTGGTACCGATGAATTTGCATCTACCTGGTTGACAGGTGAGCAGACCACCGGACTGACCTATCTTTCCTGGGATGCCAACGATGCCTGGGTATCAGATATGTATTATCGCATCTATTACAACATCGCCCTCTGCAACGAGTTCCTGCGCAATGCCAACGGTGCCAGTTTCTCAGGTGCTGATGCAGAGAAGATGAAGGAGTATAAGGCAGAAGTCCGTTTCATGCGTGCTCTGTTCTATTACCATGCCCTCGATTTCTATCGCAACATTCCGATGGTGACAGAGAACGACCCTGTGGGCAGCTACATTCCTCCACGTTATACTCCACAGCAGACATTCGATTATATTGAGAGCGAGTTGAAGGATTGTGTAGGTGATATGCTTCCTGCTTCTACCTGTCCTTACGGTCAGGCTTCTCAGGGTGCTGCCTATACCTTGCTTGCCAAGCTTTATCTGAACAGCGAGGTTTATACCGGCGTTGCCAAGTATGCCGAGTGCAAGGAGGCTTGTGAGAAGGTGATGGATATGGGCTACTCTTTGGAGTCTGATTACAGCAAACTCTTCAATGCAGATAACGACAAGCGTACCAACGAGATTATCTTCGCCTTGCCGGTAAGCGCAGAGCATACCGTAAGCTGGGGTTCTTCTACCTATCTGGTCTGCGGACAGGTAAGTATGTCGAATGCCAACCAGAATGTAGCCGATTATGGTGTAACTGCTGGCTGGAGTGAATTCCGTCTTCGTCCTGAGTTCGTGGATAAGTTTACCCAGACTGATATCGATGGCAATGGTGACAAACGTTGCAAGTTCTTCACCAACGGTCAGAGCAAGGATGTGACCAGCATGACCGATGAAACCGCCGGCTATCTTTCTGAGAAGTGGAGCAACCTGAAGGATGATGGTACTACCGCTTCCAATACTGCCGATGCAGGTGTGGATACCGATTTCCCTCTCTTCCGTCTTGCAGATGTCTATCTGATGTATGCCGAGTGCGTGGTTCGTCTGCATAATGACTGGGATAACTGGGCTGGTGGTAGTGATGCTACAGATCCAACCGTGATTGCTTCCCGCAAGCAGGGAGCCATCTATTGGATCAATCTCCTCCGCGAACGTGCTGGAAATACTGATGTATGGTCTAGCAATTTTGCCGATGACGATGCCTTCCTCCAATTCATCCTCGATGAGCGTGCCCGTGAACTCTATCATGAAGGTTATCGCCGTACCGACCTGATTCGCTATGGTCAGTTTACTACTAATAAGTACATCTGGCAGTGGAAGGGTGGAACTCACGATGGACAGGCTGTTGACAGCAAGTACAACATCTATCCAATCCCTAACACCGAGCTTACCGCCAATCCAAATCTTCATAACGACAACTATTAATAGGATAAAAGAATGAAAAAGATATTTAGAAACCTGATGATGCTTCTCTGCGCACTCACCGCTCTGGTGAGTTGCGACGAGAGTGGCGACAAGATATATCTGGATGGCTTCAAGGCATCCGATTTGATGGCATTGGCATCCGATGTGAAGCTGTCTGTAGATAACAGTAAGGACGTTGTCCTCTCGTTGGCTTGGCAGAATCCTACCTTGCTTTCGAGCGATGAAACCAAGCCTGCGGGCAACGGAGTGCTGAAAACTTATCTGCAGGTATCAGCCTCAGAGAACTTTACTTCAGAAAAGGAATACACCGTAACCGACCTTTCCAAGGCTTTCACCGGTGCAGACCTCAATGCTGCAGCCAAGGATCTCGGCTTGTCTCCTGATGTGAGTTCACCTCTTTATTTCCGTATCAAGAGTCAGATGGGTAGCAATCTTGATGCCGCTTACAGCAATGTCTGCCAGGTAAAGGTTACTCCATACCTCATTGATATGAGCTACATCAATATCTTGAATGAGAAAAAGGATCAAGTTCTGACCAAACTCTATTCTCCTAATTCTGATGGAGTTTATTCTGGCTATATGAATGCCTCTTCTTGGTTCCATATCTGGGGTAAGGAAAATGATGGTACCATTTGGGGTAATGTAGGACAGGATAACCATGTGTACGAAATGGATAATACTGAGTCTGCATGGAACATCTGGTTCCCAGGTCAGACAGGTATTTATTATACAGTTCTTGATACAAAAGCTAAGGAACTTAAGCCAACTTACATCAAGGCGATGCAGCTGAATGGTGAAGATATGACTTATGATGCTCCTAACTATGCTTGGACCAAGGTCATTACAACTACAGCCGATAATACTCCAATCAGCATCGTAGCAACAGGTGCAGAGTACAGCAAGGCTACAGGTACAGAAGATGCTGCAGCTGTGGTGAAGACCATGAACTATACTTTGGCTGATGGCAAGATGACAGATGCTGCAACTGCTGGTAGCGTGATTATTCCTTCAGCTGGTACTTATACCATAACCGTGAAGGTTGGTGAGCACAGTCAGTTGGAATATACCATCGTTGAGGGCGACCAGACAACTCCAGAGCCAGAGGCTAGCAATACTCTCTGCATGTTCTCTGAGGATGGTAATACCCTTCTTGCCGTGATGAACAAGGTGAGCGATGGTGTTTATACCTGCAAGTACAAGCCAACTTCCTGGGAGAACTTCTACTTCATCTACGTAGGCGAGAATAAGGACGACAAGAAGATCTGGTATGGTGCCGATGGCGAGCAGTTTAAATTGACTTCTGGTGATGGCGCTTGGAAAATCTGGTTTGGTGATGAGAATGGCGAAACAGAGTTTACCGTTACCGCCGATCTCAACACCATGACATGGCAATATAAATAATTAATAAGAAAAATAACAATGAAGAATATATTTGGAAAAGCCATATTGCTGGCTTCAGCACTCTTGTTCTCTATTACGGGCACGAGTTGCAGCAATGATGATAATACCACTCCCGAAAAGGAGAAGACATACGATATGAGTGGCTTCGCCAAGGGTGCCGATGTAAGTTGGCTCACAGAGATGGAGAAGGATGGTGTGAAATTCTATAATCAGAATGGCAAGGCTACAGAATGCATGAAGCTCCTCCGCGAAGAGGGAACCAATTCTATCCGTCTGCGTGTCTGGGTAAATCCGGAAGGTGGCTGGTGTGGCAAGAATGATGTCATCGCCAAGGCTTGGCGAGCTCAGCAGCTCGGCTTCCGTCTGATGATTGACTTCCACTATTCTGATACCTGGGCTGACCCGGGCAACCAGAAAGTTCCTGCTGCATGGCAGGGCTATACTGCCGAACAGATGAAACAGGCTGTGGCTGATCATACAAAGGATGTATTGACAGCCCTGAAGGATAGAGGTGTAACCAACGTAGAGTGGGTGCAGGTGGGTAATGAAACCCGCGACGGAATGCTCTTCAATAGCGATGAGGCCGTAACCGGTCAGGTATCTAAGAATGCAGCCAATTTTGCAGCTTATATCAACGCCGGTTATGATGCCGTAAAGGCAGTTTATCCACAGGCAAAGGTCATCGTTCATGTAGATAAAGGTCAGGACCTTGGTGGACTTACCTGGCTTTACGATAAGTTGAAAGAAAATTGCGGAAAGTGGGATGTCATTGGACTGTCTCTTTATCCTGAGGATGATAATTGGCAGAGTTATGCAGAGAGCTGTCTCGCTAACATCCAGACCCTTTCTTCTAAGTATGGTAAGGACGTTATCGTTTCTGAGATTGGTATGTGGTGGGGCTCTGACCAGGCTGCGCCAATGATGAAGAAGATGGTGGATGGCTGCAAGGCAATCTCTACCTGCGAGGGTATCTTCTATTGGGAACCGGAAGTTTACAACAACTGGAAACCAGCCAACTATATCACTCTGGGTTGGGATGCATATACCAAGGGAGCCTTCGACAACAGCGGCAAACCAACTGCCGTATTCGATGCATATAAATAAGAATATTAAATAGCAATATGATCAAGAGAAGCATTACTTTCATGACTCTAGCCCTGGCACTCACTACGCTGTGCCAGGCGCAGAGCAGAAAGGTTATCAACCTGCCTACATGGGACTTCTCCCGTGATGGCAAGGCGTGGCAGCAGGTAGCTGTTCCTCACGATTGGGCTATCTCGGGTCCTTTTGATAAGAAATGGGACTTGCAGATGGTGGCCATCGAGCAGAATGGCGAAACCGAAAAGACCGAAAAGTCGGGACGTTCTGGTGCGCTGCCTTGGATAGGTGAGGGTATGTATAAGATGAACTGGACGGCTCCTAAGGGCTATAAGCGTGCCGTACTCGTCTTCGACGGTGCCATGAGCCAGCCTGTTGTCAGCGTCAATGGCAAGGAGGCAGGCAAGTGGGCTTACGGCTACAATGCCTTCCGCATCGACATCACACCTTTCATCCAGTTTGGTAAGAGTAATCTCATCGAGGTACATCTTAATAATGTAGAAGAGAGTAGTCGATGGTATCCTGGTGGCGGTCTTTACCGTCCGGTTTCCGTAGAACTTTATGGCAACGAAAACTTCTCTACCTGGGATACCTTCGTGCGTACCCTGAAGGCTGATAAGCAGGAAGCTGAAGTAGAAGTAAACGCGCTGCTGGAAGGAAAGGCTGGTAAGTCGGGCAAGACCGTTATCGCCGTGTTTGATGAGGCTGGCAAGAAGGTTGCCGAGCAGACCGTCACAGGTGCCAATCCTGAAATCAAGACTACTCTGAAGGTGGCGAATCCTCAGCTCTGGTCTCCGGAATCTCCTTACCTCTATCAGGTAAAGCTTACCCGATATGAAGGAAAGAAGGTGGCTGATGTCCAGACCCTGAAGACCGGTATCCGCACCATTGCCGTATCCAAGGATTATGGTTTCCAGCTCAATGGCGTTACCCGCAAACTGAAGGGTGTCTGTCTGCACCACGACCTCGGTCCGTTGGGTGCAGCAGAAAACAAGGCAGCACTTATCCGTCAGATCAAGATGATGAAGCAGATGGGTTGCGACGCTATCCGTACTGCCCACAACATGCCTTCTACCATGCAGATGGAAATCTGCGATTCCCTCGGTATGATGGTGATGGCAGAGAGTTTCGATATGTGGATTTATCCTAAGTGCAAGAATGGTTATGCCAAGTTCTTCAAGGAGTGGAGCGATAAGGATATCACCAATCTGGTAAAGCACCACCGCAATCATCCTAGCATCATCATGTGGAGCATCGGTAACGAGATTCCTGAGCAGTGGAGCCAGGAGGGTGTGCAGATTGCCAAACGTCTGCAGGACCTCTGTCATCAGTATGACCCTTCCCGTCCTGTTACCCAGGGCATGGATAGGGCTGAGGCTGCCCTGAAGAGTGGATTTGCCCAGACCATGGATGTACCGGGCTTCAATTATCGCGTACATAAATATTATAAGAATATCGAGCAGTTGCCTCAGGGGTTCCTCCTCGGTTCAGAAACCGCCTCTACGGTCAGCTCCCGTGGCGTGTATAAGTTCCCTGTCGAGGTGCGTGCCAACGATAACAACCCATACGCTGATGGCCAGTGCTCCAGCTATGATACGGAGTATTGTTCCTGGAGCAATCTTCCGGATGATGACTGGAAGATGCAGGATGACTACAGTTGGGTAATCGGTGAGTTTGTATGGACCGGTTACGACTATCTGGGCGAGCCTACTCCTTACGATACCTACTGGCCAAGCCGCAGCAGCTACTTCGGTATCTGTGACCTTGCCGGACTTCCAAAGGACCGCTACTATATGTATCGTGCCCGCTGGAACGAGCATCAGCATACCACCCATCTTCTTCCTCACTGGAACTGGAAGGGCAGGGAAGGACAGGTTACCCCTGTATATTGCTACACTGATGGTGTGGAAGGCGAACTCTTCGTCAACGGCAAGAGCCAGGGCAGGGTTCGCAAGGACAAGTCAAGCCGCCTCGACCGCTACCGTCTGCGCTGGAACAATGTGAAGTATGAACCGGGTGAGATTCGCGTGGTTACCTACAACCAGTATGGCGATAAGATAGGTGAGGACGTGAAGCGTACTGCCGGCGAGCCTGCACAGATGAAGTTCAGTGTAGAAACACCTGATCATGAGCCTATTGCCTGCATGGTAGAAGGCTGTACCGATGAGCACAATGTGCTGCTGAATGCCGATGGCAACGACCTTGCCTTCATCACCGTGAGTCTGCTGGATAAGGACGGCAATGAATGTCCGCTTGCCGATGACGAACTGACCTTCGAGGTGAGTGGTGCCGGCACTTTCAAGGCTGCCTGCAACGGCGATGCCACATCGCTCGAACCGTTCACCCAGCCACAGATGAAACTCTTCTCCGGCAAACTCGTTGTCATCGTACAGAGTAGCAAGCAGAAGGGCGACATCATTCTGAAGGTAAAAGACAGCAAGCGAAATATCGAAAAGTCGATTACGCTCCAGGCAATATAAGATGACAAAGACCGATTTCGGTTGGTTATAAAGTATATAGTTTATATCGGATCCTCTGGGAATAGCAGCGGCTATTTTTCCAGGGGATTCTTTTTTTTATGATTTTTCTCCGATATTTTTTGGCGTTATCATGAATATTGTGTAAATTTGCACGCATGAAAAAGTCAACAAAACCTATAAACCGCATCAGCATGGCAATTGCTATGCTCTTTGTTTCGCTCGCCATCCATGCGCAGCGTTTCGTTAACACCTCCTTGGAAGGTGCTCAGACTGTTTGTGCCATTACCCAGGACAGTGATGGAATGATATGGCTCGGAACCGACAATGGCCTTTACAGCTATGATGGTTATCATGGCTACCGCCATTTTCAGGAACATGCATTCAGCAATACGCGTGTCAATGCGCTCGGTTTCGAGGGCAAAATGCTCTATCTGGCTACCGGCAACGGCATCCTGAAATTCGATACCGAAGCTTATCAATATGCAGAAACACCTGCCATGAAGGCTTTTGCTGATGAGGCGAAGCGCAAGCAGCTGAAGGAACTCCGTGTGCTCGATATCAAGGGTGGTAAGACTGACTTCGGTGGCGATGTCTATGCCTTGCTCTCTACTCCGCGAGGTTTGCTCGTAGGTTCGCTTGCTGGTCTGCATCTCGGCAGCAGACTGATTCCGCTCCGTGCCGGAGAACAGCCGCTGGTTAATGCGCTCGCCTATGATGCCAAGCGCCGATGCTACTGGATTGGTACCGAGGGTGCTCTCTATTGTGCCGATCTGCAGCTCAGGAACTTCTCACAGATTCCAGCTCTGAACGGCAATTCCATCAAATGTCTTTCTACAGATGCTGCCGGCAATCTCTATATCGGAACCGATAACGGACTCTATCAGATGGCACTCTCCAATGCCATCACCCATTATATCCACGATTCCCGCGATGATGCTTCTATTCCTAACAACATCGTCTGGGCTTGCTTTGTAGATAAATGGCAGAATGTATGGGTGGGTACTGACAATGGACTCTCCCGTCTCACTACCCATACCTATTACCGCTATGTATCGCTCGATAAGATTACGATGTCGGGTGAGGGCAACTGTCTCCATGCCATGCTCCAGACCCGTAACGGCGAATGGTGGATGGGCGGTACCAACGGTCTGATTCATTTCACCCGGAATGCTGAAGGTTATCAGAATGTGGCATGGTACAAGCAGAACAGCTCTGCCTTCCCGCTGAGTCATAACCGTGTACGCAAGATTTATGAAGACCATGACGGCGATGTATGGATCTGTACCGACCATGGCATCAACTTCTATGACCGCAGTTCCCATCAGATGCGCAATTTCATCGTCTACGATAAGAGTGGCAAGTATTCTACTGCCTGGGCTTACGATATTCTCCAGGACAAGAAGGGCAGGATATGGATGGGTTCTTATCAGGGCGGTGTCTTCGTGATGGATAAGGCGGCTCTTCTGAGCGGCAAGACCATAGCCGACTGGCATTACTCGGACAAGGGAAAGAATGCGCTCTCTGGTCTGCATGTAGGTCAGATGGTGATGGATGGAAAGGGTAGGATTTGGGTTTCTACCTATACCCGTCTCAACTGCATCAATCCGAACGATATGAAGGTGGTGCAGGTGGCTAACTCAGATGTTGTCAACTATCTGATGGCAGACAGCAAGGGCAATATCTGGATGGGTGATAACAATTCGGTAACCTGTTATTATGCAGCCGGTTCTGTGCTGGGTAACAGCTTCTCTTCCAAGACATGGCAGATTGGTGGCAAGGTAAGTACCATGTGCGATGTGGAAGGCAAGATATGGGTGGTATCGGGCAATGAATGCTGCGTAATCAATCCACAGGGCGAGAGCCAGCGCTTCATGATTCCTTCTGTTGTGCCGCTCAACATCTGTTACAGCAGACTGACTCATGAGGTAATGATGGGCGGCAATGACGGCTATGTGGCAATCAGTTCCGATGTAGCACAGAAGCCTAAGCAGTTTACCCGCCTGATGCTGGCTGGAATCATCGTAAACGGACAGGCTTGTGAGGAGCGTGGAGAAATCCTGAAACTGAAGAGTGATGAGAACAACTTCACCCTGCAGCTCACCGACCTTCCTTTTGCTGATCATCCTTCAGCCGTTTATGCATACAAACTCGAAGGCAGCGACCACGACTGGCATTATCTGAACTCAGGCAATATCGATATCACCTATAATGGTTTGTCGTATGGCGATTATCATCTTACGGTTCATGCCGTGGATGGTGAAGGCAAGATAGCTGCCGAGGTTTATTCGCTCGACATCTCCGTTCTGCCGCCTTGGTATCTCTCTTTGTGGTGCAAGCTCTTCTATATCACGGCACTCATCGTGTTTGTGGCATGGCTGGTAAGCTGGTATTTCCTGCGCAAGGAACTGGCTGATGCCCAGAAGCAGAAGGCTGAGGTGTTGGAGCAGGTACAGATGCGTATGGACTTCTTCAATCATCTGACGGAAGATTTGAAGGCTGCCGTAGCTCATCGTTCATTTGATGAGGTGACTGCTCTGATGGTCCGCTACCTGAACGTGAAGATACCTGATGTGTCATCTTCTGTTGCCACTGGGTTATCCGCTTCGCCTGAATCTGAGCCTGAGTCATCATCCTCAGAACCAGTTCCTGCACGCTCTGAGTCTTCTGAAGAGGAAAAGAAGACGGTAGATGTCAGCGAGTTGGATGTGGCAGACAAGCGTCTGCTCGAAGAGATCAATGAGGCGATAGAGAAGCACATGATAGATTCCGACTTCAATGTTTCGATGTTGCAGGATGTGATAGGCATAGGTGGCAAGCAGCTGTATCGCAAAACGAAGGCGATAACGGGTCGTACGCCTGTAGAGTATATCCGTGAGATGCGTATGAGCCGTGCTGCCGAGCTCCTGAGCCAGGGCAAGTTCAGTGTTTCCGAGGTGATGTATACCGTTGGTTTTTCCAACAGCAGTTATTTCTCCAAATGCTTCTCCAAGGAGTATGGCATGACTCCTACGGAATACATGAAGGTGAAGAGGTAAATAAATGATGTGCTTCCGTTTGCCTATAGATATGGCTGCGTGGGGTTAAGAATATGACAGCATTGGGTTACGGATACGACTCCGTCAGGTTACGGATACGACTCCGTAGGCTAATGGAGACGTATCCTTCGGCTTGTCGAGATATCTGCGTCAGCTGATTGAGCCACTTGCGTCAGCTGATTGAGCCACTTGAGTTAGCTGACTGAACTACTTGCGTCAGCTGATAAAATACGTTCCGATGCAGTAAAAAATGCGTCCCGATGTAGCATTTGCTACGTCCCGACGTAGTACAAGCTACGTCGGGACGTAATTTCAGCTTTATGAAAACGGCTGCATAGAAACAAAAAAAAGTGTGTATTGAACTTGTTTTTGCAAATAGTAATCGGGTGTGACAAAAAATCGACAATTAACTAAATTTATGAACATATATGCTAAAAAACATAGATATTTCATATCAAACATTTAAATTTTAAGCGATTATCTTGGGCAAATAAGAAAATATTCGTAATTTTGCACCGATTTAAGTTAAATAGGTATTTCCATGCGTGCATATTAGTGAAAGAATGTATAAATGGAGGGGCGAAGTGTCGCCCTGAGTGCTTTCGGCTTTTACCAAACGAGAAAAAAATGAGAAAAAAATAATAATTATTAATTAGTAAACTTGAAACAAACAAGGATGAGAAGATTAACTCTTTTACTTGTCTCACTTGTATTGTTGTCTATCCAATCGGTCTTGGCGCAGAGCTTCAGCGTCAAGGGTACAGTCGTGTCTGCTGAAGACAACGAACCGATGATTGGTGTGACCATTATGCAAGAGGGAACATCAAATGGCGTAGTGACCGATATTGACGGTAACTATACCATCGAAATTAAGGGTGCTTCGAAGGCTACGCTTGCCTACTCTTATGTGGGTTGCGTTACGCAGAAGCACGTTGTGAATGCGCAGACAAATACGCTCAACATCACCCTTGCTTCGGATTCCAAGATGATGGATGAAGTGGTTGTGGTGGCGTATGGCGTGAGAAAGAAGGGAACCATTGCGGGTTCCGTGTCTGCCGTAAAGTCTGAAAAGATAGAAAATGTGCCGGCGGCAAGCTTCGACCAAGCTTTGCAGGGACAGAGTACTGGTTTGCAGGTCATCTCTTCTTCGGGTGAACCTAGCAAGGCGGCTACCTTCCAGATTCGTGGTACCAACTCTATCAACTCCGGCAAGTCGCCACTCTTTATCCTCGACGGCGTGCCAATCTCAAGTTCTGATTTCAATACCTTGAGTCCTAACGACATCGAAAGTATCTCTGTATTGAAAGATGCCTCTTCTACCTCTATCTATGGTGCACGTGCTGCCAATGGTGTGGTTGTCATCACTTCCAAGCGAGGCTTGTCAATGGACAAGGCGAAGATTACGCTCCGTGCACAGTATGGTTTCTCTGAGTTGGCACAGACCAACTGGAAGATGATGAATACCGACGAGCGTATACAGTTTGAGAAAGAAGTAGGTCTGGATACAGGTAAGGATTACAATCTCCTTTCAAGAGTAAACGTAAACTGGCTGGACGAGGTGTTCAACGACCGCGCTCCGCTGCAGAGCTACGAACTCTCTATCAACCGTGCTACCGACCGCTTGAACTACTATGTTTCTGGTGGTTTCTACGATCAGGACGGTATCGCACAGAATTCAACCTTCCGCCGTTACAACATCCGCACCAATGCTGATGTAAAGGCTGGCAAGTGGTTGAAGGTTGGTACCAACACCATGGCTGCCTACGAGGAGGCTCAGCAGGCTGACGACGGTAGCTATACTACCGTTACTCCTATCTCTGCATGCCGATTCATGCTGCCTTACTGGAATCCATACGCAAAGGATGGCAGTCTGGCTTCACTTTCAGCAGGCAACTGGGCTGGAACCAGCGAGAACCCTATCGTTTACATGGGCTTGAATCCTATCAAGAACAAGAAATATAAGGTACTCTCTACCATGTATGCTGAAATCTATCCGATAGAGAATCTGACTATCCGTACTCAGTTCGGTGCCGATTTCACCCATTCTACAGCGTTCCTCCAGTCGTTCCCAAGTCTCTCTTCAAATAACGGACAGGGTACTGCGGCACGCCAGAGCAGCGATGCCATTAACCTGACAGAGACCACTACGGCTAACTACCGTTTCACGTTGAACGATATCCATTCGTTCAACGTGATGCTGGGTCAGGAGGCTGTCAATTTCCACTCAGAGGGTTTCCAGGTATATTCCAAGGGTCAGACCAGTGATCTCCTGACCAATGTATCATCAGGTACACGTGCCAGCCGTTGGGCAGATTCATCTTCTGACTACTCTTACCTGTCATTCTTCATGCGTGGCGAGTATAACTATAAGGAGCTCTACTATGCCGACTTCTCTCTGCGTACTGATGCTTCTTCACGTTTCGGTAAGGATCATCGCTGGGGTACATTCTGGTCGCTCGGTTTCATGTATAACGTGAAGTCTACCGACTGGCTGAAGGATATGAAGTGGCTCAGCACAGCCCAGATTGCCGTAAGTACCGGTACATCGGGTAACTCTGAGATTCCTAACTATTATCACCTGGCTCTGGTATCGGGTGGTGCCAACTACGATAATACTGCCGGTTTCTCTCCATCACAGAGTGGTAACGAGGAATTGGGTTGGGAGTCAACCTGGGCAAACAACTTCGCCCTCCGTTTGGGCTTCCTCGACAGAATCAACTTCAGCTTCGAGGCTTACTACAAGCGTACCTCCAATATGCTGATGCGCGTTCCTGAGTCTTACACCGTTACCGGCGAGGGCTATCGCTGGAAGAACGTAGGTGTGATGGCTAACAAGGGTATCGAGTTGAGCGCTGACGGTGATGTAATCCGCACACGCGACTTCACCTGGAATGTAAGTGCCAACGTATCTTACAACCAGAACCGCCTGAAGGAACTCTATAACGGTGTAACCGAGTATGTAAACTCAACCACCGGTTTGAAGTATGTAGTAGGTCACTCAGTAAGCGAGTTCTTCCTGAACCGTTATGCCGGTGTGAACCCAGCGAATGGTGAGCAGCTCTGGTATGATAAGGATGGCAACGTGACTAACGAGTTCCGCGAGAGCGACAAGGTGATGACAGGCAAGACCTATGATGCACCTTGGATGGGCGGCTTCGGTACAAGCTTCCGTTGGAAGGGCTTGCAGCTTTCTGCCCAGTTCAGCTGGATTGGTACACGCTACGTCATCAACAACGACCGTTACTTCGAGGAGAGCGGTGTAACCTTCGGTACTGCTTACAACCAGTCAAACCGTCTGTTGTACGACCGTTGGAAGCAGCCTGGCGATATTACAGACATCCCACGTTGGGGCGAGGTAACCCAGCTCGACGACCGCTTCTTGGAGAATGCATCGTTCCTCCGTCTGAAGAATCTCAGTCTGTCCTATTCATTGCCACAGAGTCTGTTGCGCAAGACCAACTTCTTCTCTATGGTCAGAATCTACGGTCAGGCACAGAACCTCTTCACCGTAACCGGTTTCAACGGTCTGGATCCTGAGGTTTCATCCAATATTTACCAGGCACAGTATCCGGCATCACGCCAGTTTACTCTGGGTGTTGAATTGCAATTCTAACCAAGAAAGGAGAAAAAAATGAATATCAAAAATATAAAGACATACATCCTGTCGGGAATCCTAGCCCTCTCGATGTCTTCCTGTCTTGATAAGTATCCTGAGGATTCTATCCGCATGGACCAGGCTATCAACACGGTGGGCGACATGGACAAGCTGGTGTACGGTATCTACGACAGTTTCAAGAGCAGCGCCCTCTATTCGGGCAATCTGACAATCCTGCCAGATCTGCAGGCAGACTTCGTGTACTGCGTGAAGGGCTACTCTAATGCCTATGGCGATATCTACCGTTGGAAAGATATCAAGGCTACCAACACCGACATCGAGGCGGTATATGCCGATCTTTATGGTGTTATCAACAATGCCAACTTCCTGCTCGATAATGTAGATAAGGTAAAGGCAAACACCAACAGTGATAAGGAGCTCGACAAGCTGGAGCAGTGTGAGGGCGAGGCTTATTTTGCCCGTGCCCTGGCTTATTCAGAGTTGATCAAGTGTTTCTGCAAGGCTTATGACAGCGATGAGCAGGCTGCGAAGGAACTTGGCGTTGTACTCACAGAGCACTATTACGGCAATGAGCCACAGAAGAGAGCCAGTCTGAAGGAATCATACGAATTCGTATTGAGAGACCTTGACAAGGCTGCTGAGTATCTGAAGGTAGATGAAGACTTCACAGGAAGTCTCTACAACGAGATTTACTTCAACGAGTATACCTGTCATGCCTTGCGTGCGCGCGTATCCTTATATATGCATAAGTACGATGATGCCATCAAGTATGCATCTAAGGTAATCGGCAGTAAGTATTATACATTGGAGAAGGCTTCTTCCAACACCTATTCAAACCAGGTGAACGATTATAAGTATATCTGGACCTATGGTGATTCGCGTGAGGCTATCTGGAAGGTAGGTTTTACCGTGAACAGCTATGGCGGTGCACTGGGTACCATCTTCGATAACTACAACTATGTAACTTATCGTCCAGACTATGTGCCTGAGACATGGGTCATCAACTCATTCGACAGCAATGACCTCCGTGCTGCAGCCATCTTCACAACCCGTGTAACAGGTTATGAGCACGGTTTGCAGTGGCCTTTGCTGAGCAAGTATTTCGGCGATGCAGAATTCCTGAACAACAATATCCTGCATGTTCACCAGCCAATGGTATTCCGTCTGTCAGAGCAGTATCTGATACGTGCTGAGGCTTACGCCATGAAGGGGGACTATGGTAAGGCAGGTAAGGACATCTCTACCTTGCGTACAGCCCGTTACTCATCTTACGGTGGTAACACCTCGATGAGCGAGAGCAACGCCATGAAGATAATCGAGGCAGAGCGCGTGAAGGAACTCTATATGGAAGGCTTCCGTCTGAACGACCTCAAGCGCTGGCACAAGGGATTTGAGCGTAAGGCTGCCGACCAGCCTGCTGCCAACTTCGTGCAGAGCAGTCTGAAGGTTGAAAAGGATGACCCTCTCTTTGTCTGGCCAATTCCTCAGCATGAGCTTGAGGCACCAGGTTCTGAGATTCAGCCTAATGAAAGTAACAAATAAAATAAGGAGACGATCATGAAGAAAATAATGATGGGATGTTTGGCAGCCGTAGCTGCACTCATCGCTCTTGTGAGTTGTTCACAGGATTATACCACTTATGCTGGTCCAAGTCATATCATGTTCTCTGATACGCTCTATCAGTATGCTGTACAGGAAAGCAATGAGGTTTTCAATGTGCCTGTATCTGCAACCGAAAAAGCTGACTACGACCGCACCTTCGGCGTGGAGGTAGTAGACAAGCAGAGCAATGCCATCGAGGGTAAGCATTACCGCATCCTCAACAACACCGTTACAATCAAGGCGGGCGAGATGGTAGGAAATGTGAAGGTTCAGGGTATCTATGATAACATCGGCAAGACCGACTCGCTCGGCTTCACCCTGAAACTGGTGATTCCGGAGAAGTATAACTGGACAGATCTCTATAAGGACTATGCCCACGTGGTAATGCAGAAGTCTTGTCCTTTCGATATCCACAACTTCTCTGGCTGGTGCATGGTAACATCTACCTTCTACAGCAAGTATCTGAACAACGTAACCAACCGTCTGATCAAGACCGAGGTAGTGGAAGGCGAGGAGAATACCGTTCTGCTGAAGGATGTTTACTATAAGGGCTACAACCTGAAGTTGAAGTTCAATACCGACAACATCCTGGAGCCAAAGGTAGAGATGGACGACCAGATAGCCGGTGAAACCGGTGAGGCGTTCGGTACCATCTATGGAGACGGCAAGTTGCGCATCAGCCAGCCTTCTCTCTATACCTCTTATTATAACACCTGCCAGAACTATGTATTGCAGTATGTCACCATGAGTGTAGACAACAAGGATGGTTCAACCTTCGGCAACGTAGGAACCTTCATCAATATGTATGAATGGATCAGCGATGCAGAGGCAGAGAAATTGAAAGAACAAGGATATTAATCGTAGAATAAAAAGAAAATGAAAACATTGATTTCAAAATATTGGCTCGTATTGATGGCGCTGGTATCAGTGACTCTGTTCACAGCTTGTTCCAGCGATGACGATGCCGTAACTCCTGTATTTCCACAGGTACAGACTATCGCCGGTGAAGCTGGCGAAGTGAAAGAGTTTACTTTCGAAGCTAACGAGAGCTGGAGCCTTTCTTCAGACAAAATCTGGTGTAAACTGGTGCAGGGCGAGAAAGCAGACGCCTTCGTACTCAATGGTACTGCAGGCAAGCAGACTATCAAGGTTAAGATTACTGCTGATGATGCCAGCAAGGAATTGAGCGTGGCTCAGCTCTTCTTGAGCATGGGTGGTCAGAAGGTTGCCATCGCTGAGGTTACGCGTTCGGCTGCTGGCTATAAGTTGCAGGTATTCGATGCGGCTGGCAACGATATTACCGAGACAGGTATCACTGTAGGTTACAAGGACCTCGCAGAACAGCCTATATACAACAAGTTTACTGTAAAGTCAAACTACCGTTTTGCGGTTACTAATACTCCAGCTTGGGTAGACTTGGAAGGTGGTTTCATGGTAGGTACACCTAACAAGGATGCTGTAGGCGGAGTTTCCTTCAAGGAGAATCAGGGCGTAAGTGCTAAGTATGCCATCGCTAAGGACGGCAACTACACCATCACCTTCACTTCTGAGGATGGCAAGGCTGCTAAAACCGTACCTGTTATCTTTGAGGGTATGCCTGAAGATATGATGGAAATTACTCGTCCTAATAAAAAATATGCTTCGGAATGGAATGTCTGGAATGTATCACTCGATGGTAAGGTGTTCACTCAGAATGGTTCTAGTCTGAATGGTGGTGAGACCAACAATTTCACATTCCACAACTTCGTTCCTTTCACCCTCAAGACCTTGGATGATGCTTATCAGCTTGTAGTCTTCAAGAAGACTAAGAATGGTTTGCTCGTGGATGAATCTGGCGCTGTGAAGTTGCAGGGTGAGAAGGGTAATGTAAAACTCACAATTGAGCCTTTGAGCAGCGGAAACCGTACGTTCGTGGTTTATGCTTTGCCACAGGCAAAATACAAAGAGCTTGAGAACGGGAACGGACCTGATGATATGCTGGAGAACAACTACACAGAAGTGAAAATTGATTACAACAACTACATCCTGATGGAAGTTGTACAGAAGGAAGAAAAGAAGGGCGATTCTGAAGTTACTGCTCCTATTGTTACCAGCATGGGTATGAATGTAGATTGTGCCTTGACAACCAATGATGACTTTAAGTCATATGCTGAGGGCATCTTCAGTTATACTGGTAAAGACGTATTTGAATCAACAGTTTATGGTGGTTATGTAGCCATTTATCCTCAGATTGACGGATGGGATCCTACAGCTGGAGCAGACGTAGTCATTTACGACGGTACAGGAAACCCTGTTGATGTTAAAAACTACGAGGTAGGACAGGACGAAAAGGGTTTCTATGTTGGCTTGAATGCCGATAAGCTCACTTATCCTATCCTTGCTGGTTTCAACGACATGCAGAGAGTATGCCAGCGAGTAGTCATTATCAATAATATGGGATTTAGAAGCAAGAGAAAGTAATGAACAGAATGAAAATATTTTCAAAGGCACTCTTGTTGCTCTTGGT
>ERZ833608.921-NODE-921-length-21455-cov-9.257664_pt1 | contig 21455 bp, 18 predicted proteins | sample MGYA00519694_ERZ833608 | MGnify/ENA primary metagenome ERZ833608 (study PRJEB31850, sample SAMEA3708742) | human gut metagenome | biome: human gut; feature: human-associated habitat; material: faeces | place: China | collected 2014 ... | reverse complement strand
TGGTCTTCATGGGAATAGATTATCCCACAAACATTTCGGCCTCGCTAACCTCGCCCTGAAGGACGGGGCTTGCGCGAGGCCGGTTTTTTGGTCAGAAGCCGCGCTCGAGGAGCTCCGCGGTGAAGCGCCGCGCGGTGCGGTCCGCTTCGAGGATCTCCTCAACGGATGCGGGCGCCGGGAGCGTGAGCTCCCCGGTCGCGCGGCGCACCAGCCTGAAGATGTCCGTGAAGCCGATCCGGCGGTCGAGGAAGGCGGCGACGGCGATCTCGTTGGCGGCGTTCATCACGATCGAGGCGCCGCCGCCGGCGCGCAGGGTCTCGCGCGCGAGGTCGAGCAGCGGGAAGAGCTCCGTCTTCGGGCGCTCGAAGGTGAGGCGCCCGCAGTCGATGAGGGACAACGGCTTCACGCCCGCGTGGATGCGTGCGGGCCAGCTCATCGCGAGCGCGATCGGGGTCTTCATGTCGGGGGTGCCGAGTTCGGCCATCACCGCGCCGTCCTCAAAGGCCACCATCGAGTGGATCACCGACTCGGGGTGGACCACGACGTCGATGCGGCTCTCGGGCGTGTTGAAGAGCCACGAGGCCTCGATCACCTCGAGCCCCTTGTTCATCAGGGTGGCGCTGTCCACGCTGACCTTGTGGCCCATGCTCCACTTCGGGTGCTTCACGGCCATCTCGGGCGTGATGCCTTCGAGCGATTCGCGGCAGCGGAAGGGCCCGCCCGAAGCGGTGAGGATGATGCGCGCGGTGGCGCGCGCCCGTTCGTCCGCGCCGGCGAGGCTCTGGAAGACCGCGCTGTGCTCGCTGTCCACGGGGAGGAGTTCGGCGCCGCATTCGGCCACCGTCTTCATGAGCAGCGCCCCGCCGCAGACGACGCTCTCCTTGTTGGCGAGCATCAGGCGCTTGCCGGCCTTCGCCGCGGCGAAGGTGGGCGCGACGCCCGCCGCCCCCACGACCGCCTGCATCACGGCGTCGGCTTCCGGATCGGCGGCGAGCTCCGTCACGGCGGCGGCGCCCGCCGCGGCCTCAACGTCCGCAAGCCCCGCTTGGGCGAGCTTTTCCTTGAGCTCCCCCCAGCGGGCTTCATCCGCGACGACCACGCGCTTCGGGCGGAACTCCCGCGCGACGGCGACCAGCTCGTCCACGCGGCTGCCTGCCGCGATCGAATGGACGGCGTAGTCCTCGGGATGGAGGCGCACCACGTCGAGCGTGGAGCGCCCGATGCTGCCGGTAGCGCCGAGAAGAGCGATTTTCTGCATGGTTCTGCCTTGAGGTGTGTTTGTTCTGTTTTTCCCCTGCGGCACGCGCCGTCGGCGGGCCGCAGGGTGGTCCGTTATTTTGCCGCGCCGCCGTCAAAGACGCGCGAGGCGGATGAGGGCGATTTCAGACGGCACGCCAACGCGGATAGGAAAGCCGTTCCAGAGGCCCGAGCCCGGATGGACGTACATCAGGGTGCCGTCGGGCCGCCGGTAGAAGCCCCGCACGAAGGTGCCGTTGATGATCGCCACCGCCCGGTCCATGCCGAGAATCTGTCCGCCGTGCGTGTGGCCCGAGAGCTGGAGCGCGAAGGACTCCTTTTCGCGGTAGCGGGGGAAGAGCTTGGGCTGATGGGCGAGGAGAATGCGCGGAACCTTCCCCGCGTCGGGAGCTCCCGCGAAGGTCTTTTGCACGTCGGGCAATTCCCGCCCGAAGCGCTCGGCCATCGGGTCGCAGACGCCGCCCAACGTCAGCTGCGCGGGCCTGCCGTTGCGCCCTTCGACCGTAACGACCGCGTGTTCGTTGCGCAGCACCCGGATGCCGAGCGACTCGATCTTCGCGATCCAGCGTCCGTAGTCGCCGTAGTGCTCGTGGTTGCCTTCGCAGCCGAAGACGCCCGAGCGGGCCCTGAGCTTCGCAAAGGGCGCGACGTCCTTCTCGCGGCGCTCGACCGTGCCGTCCACGAAGTCGCCCGTGATGAGGACGAGCTGCGGGTTGAGGCTGTTGACGCGCTCGACCAAGGCCTCGGCATAGGGTTCGGTGAGAAGCGCCGAGGCGTGGAGGTCGGAGAGCTGCACGAACTCAAAGCCCTCGAGCTCGAGCGGCAGATCCTTGATGCGGGCCGTGTGGCGGCGCACCTCCGGGACTTCGATGCCCTTCGCGATGCCGCAGGCCCCGAGCCCGATGCTCGCCGCGCCCATGAGGAGCGCGGAGCGCCGCGACTTCTGCACGGCGTCGTGGAGCTTTTCGCCGGAGCGGCCCGCGAGCACCGCGACGAGGATGAGGATCTCGCGCAGCGCCGTGAGCACGCAGAGAAAGAGCAGCACCGCCTCGCCGAAGTTCCCGGCGATGAGCGCCCAGCGCGGCAGTTCGGGCGAAAGAAGTCCGCCCGCAAAGAAGACCGTGAAGGTCGAGAAGAGCGCGGCGGCGGCGACCACCGCGGCGAGGACGATCTTCGGGCCGCGTGCGATCCTCAGGGGCGCGACGAAGCGCCAGAGGACCCAGACGGCCATCAGCAGATGAAAAACGGCGAAGCGCATGGAGGACGAATGCGGCTGTGGTGGAGGTCGGAAGAGGATTCTATCGGGCCGCCCGCCCGCAGAACCCGAAAAAACCGCAACACCATGTACGGACGGGAAAAACCGTCTTCCCGCGCCGTCAGACCGTCTCGACGTCCTGCCGGTCCACGAGCGCCTCGCCGGAGGTGATCCGCGCGAGATCGCCCTCAAGGCGCTCCGCGGCCGGTTCGGGTACGAGCACCTCGTAGGAGGCGTCGAACCGGTAGTCCGAGGTGAGGATCTCGGCGCCGAGCTGCCGCGCGAGGTTCTGGAACGCCCCGTCGAAGGCCGGGTCCATCGAGACCACGTAGCGTACGAGCGTTTCGCGCCCGCGCGTCGGGCAGGTTTCGAGCCCGAGCTTCGCCGTGCCCTGGTACGCCCGCACGAGTCCGCCCGTGCCGAGGAGAATGCCGCCGAAGTAGCGGGTGACCACCACCACCACCTCACCCACGCCGCTCGTGAGGACGGCGGTCAGCATCGGGCGCCCCGCCGTACCCTTGGGCTCGCCGTCGTCGTTCGCCCCCACCTGCGCGGTCGAGCCGGGTTCGCCCGCGTTGAAGGCCCAGCAGTTGTGGGTCGCCTGCGCGTGCTCGGCGCGGATGCGGTCGATGAAGGCGTGCGCGGCCTCGGGCGAGGCGGCGCGCGCGACGCTCACGATGAAGCGCGAACGCTTGATCACGTCCTCCGTGCGGTGCATGCCGCCCGGAGGAAGGTCGGGAACGAGAAAGGGCTGGTCGGGCATTCGGGCGGACGGTGAGGCGCTGCTAGAAGAGGAGGACGGCGAGCATCATCCAGGTCGCCGCCGGCATCACCGGCATCGTGGAGTCCATGCGGTCGAAAAAGCCCCCGTGGCCGGGAAGGAGGTTCGAGGAGTCCTTGATGCCGGCAAGGCGCTTCAGCATCGACTCCCACAGGTCGCCCGCGATCGAGAGCGCGATCAGCACGGCGAGGATCACGAGGCCCCAGCCGAAGCCCGCCTCGTCGAAGATGAAGTTCGTGAAGACGATCTTCTGGTCGCAGAACCAGTAGCAGAGCACGAAGAAGATGATGACGATCACGTAGGCGCCGAGCACCCCCTCCCAGGTCTTCTTGGGCGAGATCGCAGGGCAGAGGCGGTGCTTGCCCCAAGCGCGGCCGCAGAAGTACGCGCAGATGTCCGCCCCCCAGATGATGAGCATCACGGAGAGGACGAGCACCCAGGTGCCCTGCTCGTTGAGCCAGAGGAAGGAGAGGTATGCGGCCGGCACGAAGATCACCGCCGACCAGAGGCACTGCGCGACGTTCACCTTGAAGCCGTTCTCGCGGTGGAAGAGCTCGAGGAAGAAGATCACGAACCACGCGATCATCACGATGCCGTCGACGATGAAGAGGAACCAGTCCATCTTGGGCATCGCGCCCGCGGCGTAGAGCGAGAACTGCGCGATCATCTCAATCGCGGCGATGAGTGCGGCCGGCACGGGGCCAAGGTTGCCGATGCGCAGCCACTCGTAGAGCGCGAGGCCGAAGGCGACCGCCATGACGCCGGCGAACCAGAGCGAGCCCGCCCAGATCGAGAGGCTGAGGATGACGAGGAGCACGGCCGCAGTGGCCAGGCGAAGCGAGAGCATCTTGGATGAAACCTTTTGGGTGGGGTCGCGCAGCGTGAATGAGGGTCGCACGGGCGGGGCGCACCCCGTGCGCACTTGACGCCGCAGAATGCGGTCTGCGCTTCAACGAATTGTAATGAAGCGGGGGCGGGCGAAACCTTAACGCCCGTGAAGCGCCCGGCAAAAGCCTCGCCGGACGTCGTGCCCGGTGCAGACCGGGCCTCCGCGGGGCGGGCGGTCAGCCGACCTCGCGGACCTGCTCACTCGTCATGCCGAAGCGCCGCTCGCGGCCCACGTACCAGTCGAGCGCGTCGTCGAGCGCCGCCGCGTCGAAGTCCGGCCAGAGCGTGTCGGTGAAGTAGAGCTCCGCGTAGGCGGTCTGCCAGAGGAGGAAGTTCGAGATCCGCCGCTCGCCCCCGGTGCGCACGAGAAGATCCACCTCGCCGTCCTCGACGGCGCAGAGCCGCCGCGCGACGCCCTCCATCGTGAGCTCGCCCGCCGCAGCCGCGGCCTGCGCGGCCTGCAACAGGTCCCACCGGCCGCCGTAGTTGGCGGCGATGTTGAGGTGCATGCGCCCGCCTGCGGCGGTCGCCCGCTCGCAGTGGGTGATCGTGTCGTTCAGGGATTGCGAAAAGGCGCTCCGGTCGCCGATCACGGAGAGCCGCACGCCCGCCTCCGAGAGGGGCTTCTCCCACCGGGCGAGACCCGTGGCGAAGAGCTTCATCAGAGCGGCGACCTCGGCCGCGGGCCGGCGCCAGTTTTCGCTCGAGAAGGCGAAGACCGTAAGCGCGGCGACGCCGCGCTTGGCGGCCGCGTCCACGATGCGCTCGAGGGCGTAGACGCCCTGCCGGTGCCCTTCGGCGCGCGGCAGACGGCGCGCCTTCGCCCAACGGCCGTTGCCGTCCATGATGATGGCGATGTGCTTCGGCGGTCGGGGGGCTTGGATCATCTGAGGAGCGCTCGGAATGTGGGGATGCAAAAGGACCGCCGGCGCACTGCGCGCCCGCGTCCTGCGGCGGAATTTCAGTCGGAAAAGTCTAGCAAAGCACCCGTTCGTGCGGCGCGGATCCTGTTTCAGGTTGCAAGCGGGCGGGAGCGCCGCCGAACGTCTCTTCCAGAGACGACGACGGCCCGACAAGTCGGGCCGTCTGGGTGGAGAGCCGGAAGGCGGAATGCTCCGCCTTCCTTCATGTCCGGTCCTTAGACCGTCATAATCTCCTTTTCCTTTTCCGCGATCACCTTGTCTACTTCGGCGACGAAGCGGTCGGTGAGCTTCTGGACGTCCTTCTCATAAGCGCGCTGATCGTCCTCGGAGATCTCCTTGTCCTTCTCGAGGCGCTCGAGGCTGGTGTTGGCCTCACGGCGCAGATTGCGCACGGCCACCTTGGCGTCCTCGCCGAAGCCCTTGACGATCTTGGAGAGCTCGCGGCGGCGCTCTTCGGTGAGCGGGGGCAACGGCACGCGAATCGTGTCGCCCGACGTGGCCGGGTTGAGGCCAAGGTCGGATTCGCGGATGGCCTTTTCAATGGCCTTCACCATGTTCTTCTCCCAGGGCTGCACCGTGAGGGTGTGGGCGTCGCCCACGCCCACCTGGGCGACCTGGTTGATCGGGGTGGGGCAGCCGTAGTAGTCGACCTTGATCTTGTCCAGGAGGCCCGTGCTCGCACGGCCGGTGCGGATCTTCGTGAAGTCCTCGCGGAGCTTCTCGACGGTGACGCCCATCTTGTGTTCGGTCTGCTTGAGAATGTCGGCAGCGCTCATGTCTTCTCCTTTCGGGGCCGGTGCGGCGGACGGAGTCCCGGGGCGCCGAGCTCCGGCTCGTCCGGGCTCCAGGCGCGCGGACGGACCGCAGCGGCGTGTGGGTTGTGTGTTCGGTGCGTGCTTCGGGCCGGGAGCGCGTCAGCGCCTCCGGCTTCGAAGGGCAAAGATCAAGTTTAGCAAAGCGCCCTATCAGCTATGAACGAGCGTGCCTTCCTTTTCGCCGAGGACGACGCGGCGCAGCGCGCCCTTCTTGTTGATGTTGAAGACCTTGATCGGCAGCCCCTGCTCGCGGCAGAGCGCGAAGGCGGTGGCGTCCATCACCTTGAGGTTGCTGCTCAGGGCCTGGTCGAACGTGAGTTCGTCGAACATCGTCGCGGTCGGATCCTTCTTCGGGTCGGCCGTGTAGATGCCGTCCACCTTGGTCGCCTTGAGCACGATGTCCGCGCCGATCTCGGCACCGCGCAGGGCCGCGGTCGTATCGGTCGTCATGAAGGGGTTGCCCGTGCCCGCCGCGAAGATCACGATGCGGCCGAGGCGCAGGTGGCGCAGGGCCTTGCCGCGGATGTAGGGTTCGGCGACCTGCTCGATGTGCAGCGCCGACTGCACGCGCGCCTCGATGCCGTTGTTGCGGCAGCAGTCCTGAAGCGCCATGGCGTTCATCACCGTGGCAAGCATGCCCATGTAGTCGCCCGTGGCGCGGTCCATGCCGGTGGCGCCGAGAGCGACGCCGCGGAAGATGTTGCCGCCGCCCACGACGATGCCGAGCTGCACGCCGAGGTCCACGACGGTCTTCACTTCTTCAATCATGTGTTGGAGCACCGAGCGGTTGATGCCGAACGAATCCTCGCCCATGAGCGCCTCACCCGAAAGCTTGAGAAGAATGCGCTTGTAGACCGGCTTGCCCTGAGTGTTCATTTGTCAGCTCCTTGACGCTCTTTGAAGAAGGGGGGTTCTCTTCCCGCAGGGAGCCTCGGACGTCGCCCCCTTTCGGTTCGGGGCGGAATTATACGCGGCCTGAGGAGTTTTCCTTATCGAAGAAATCGGAAGTTTTCCCGACTGCCGCCTTCTCCCGGGCGTTCCGGGGCGCATCGGAGACGCATTGGGGCGCACACCCGGAAAAAAAGAAAAGACGCGCGGCCCCGGCTTGCGGGAGCTGCGCGTCCTTCTGAGACCTTCAACTGCGTCCTCCGCGTCCGCACCGTTTGGGTTCGCGGCGGGAGACCGGGGGCTCTCTTTCAGAGGAGGCGCTTCACGACGACCGTGCATTCGTCGAAAACGTCTCCGGACGAGGGAGACCGGCCTCGCCGCCCCTTGCTTCATGCGGTGGGGGCGGGAGAGCGGCGGATGAATTAGGCCTGCTTGGCGGCGGCGGCCTGAGCGGCCACTTCAGCGGCGAAGTCGTTCGACTTCTTCTCGATGCCTTCGCCCACGACGTAGAGGACGTAGGACTCGACCTTGGCACCGGCGGCCTTGAGGAGGTCGTTGATCGACTTCTTGTCGTCCTTGACGAACGGCTGGTTGATCAGGGTGACTTCCTTGAGGAACTTCTTGACCGTGCCTTCGGCGATGCGCTCGAGCATGGCTTCGGGCTTGCCGGCTTCGCGGGCCTTCTCAATGGCGATGCGGCGCTCGGCTTCGAGGAGGGCGGCTTCGATGCCGGTCTCGTCGATGGCCTTCGGCTTCGAGGCGGCGATGTGCATGGCGATGTCGTGAGCGAGCTCAACGTTGCCGCCGACGAGGTCGACGAGCACGCCGATGCGGCTGCCGTGGACGTAGTGCGAAAGTTCGCCCTTCGCCTCGATGCGCTGGAAGCGGCGGAAGGTCATGTTCTCGCCGATCTTGCCGACGAGGGCCTTGCGGACGCCGTCAACGGTGGTGCCGTCGAGCGGGAGAGCGAGGAGCTCTTCGACCGTGGCGGGGTTCTTCTCAGCGACGAGCTTGACGCTGTCGTGAGCCATCTTGAGGAATTCCGGGTTCTTCGCGACGAAGTCGGTCTCGGAGTTGACCTCGAGGATCGCGCCGAGCTTGTGGTCGTCGGAGACGTACACGACGACGACGCCCTCAGCGGCGACGCGCGCGGCGGCCTTGTTCGCCTTGTTGCCGAGCTTGACGCGCAGGATCTCTTCGGCCTTGGCCATGTCGCCATCGGCTTCGGTGAGCGCCTTCTTGCACTCCATCATCGGGGCGTCGGTCTTGAGACGCAGCTCCTTCACGAGGGCGGCGGAAATAGCAGCCATGTTCACTAACTCCAATCAGAGGAACAAAAATCGGGTTGAATTCTATAGAAAAAGGGGCCTCGACGAGGCCCCTTCTTCAAAGCCGGTTGAAATGGACGCGCCGGACGGTTGCGGCCGAAGCGCGTCCCTTTCCCCAGGGGCCGCGGCCGAATTAGGCGGCGGGGGTGGCTTCCGGGGCTTCCTCGGCGGCCACTTCGACGAACTCTTCGTCGGCGGGGGCTTCGCCCTCGGCGGCGACGGCGCTGTCGGCGCGGCCGGCGATCACGGCGTCGGCGATGCCGGCGGCGTAGATCTGGACGGCCTTCGAGGAGTCGTCGTTGCCCGGGATGACGTAGTCGATGCCCTCGGGCGAGCAGTTCGTATCAACGACGCCGATGACGGGGATGCCGAGCTTGTTGGCTTCCTGGACGGCGATCTTGTGGTAGCCCACGTCGACGATGAAGAGGGCGTCGGGAAGACCACCGAGGTCCTTGATGCCGCCGATGGACTTGTTGAGCTTCTCAACGGAGCGCTGGAAGTCGAGGGCTTCCTTCTTCGTCAGCTTGGCGGCGGTGCCGTCCTCGAGCTGCTCTTCCATTTCCTTGAGGCGCTTGATCGTGCCGCGGACCGTCTTGAAGTTCGTGAGCGTGCCGCCGAGCCAGCGCTGGTCAACCCAGCAGCAGCCCGCGCGCTGCGCTTCCTGAGCGATGATCTCGCGACCGCCGCGCTTCGTGTCGACGAAGAGGATGCGGCCGCCCTGGCTGGCGAGCTGACGGGCGAACTTGCAGGCCTCGTCGAACATCACAACCGTCTTCTCGAGGTTGATGATGTGAATCTTGTTGCGGGAGCCGAAGATGTACTGGGCCATCTTCGGGTTCCAGAAACGAGTCTGATGACCGAAGTGGCAACCCGCTTCGAGCATTTCACGCATGCTGACCATTTGAATTTCTCCAAGGTTTTGTCAGTCTGACACGGCCTGCAGGAACCGATTCTTCTTCTACTGAATGAACGGCACCTCGGGCGCAGGCCGCGCGCAAAGTACATACCCGGGCCGACCATGGACACCGGGCGGAAAAAAGCCGGTCCGACCGCCCGGAAGGGCGTAAACCGGAACAAGCGCGGCATTCTATAGGAAGCGCCGGGAGGTTTTCAACCGTCCGGGAGGAGTTTTCTCACGTCCGGCGCGCCCGGAGGGGGCCTCCACCGCTTCGAGGGGACCCGGGCGCAGAGACGCCCCGCCGCGCAGGCCACTTCGGCCGCGCATGCGGGGCGTTTTCCTTCATGCATCCCCCAGGCCCGGCGCAGTCACGTCGGGCGAGGGAGGCCGGGCTCATCACTTGCCGGCGGGCTTCCCGGCCGGAACCGGACGGGCGGAGCGCACGTCGAGCTTGGTGCGGTTCCAGTCGCGGTCCACTTCGGCGCGGATCTCCATCAGTTCGCCGCGGCGGACCATCGACCAGTCGCGGTCGTGATCGAGCTCGGCCGTGATGGCGTCGCCCTTCTCGTCCTCGAACTCGTACTTGTCGCCCTTCAGGTGCGCCGTGAAGCGCCCGCGCAGGCGGACCACCTGGTCGTCGGCGCCGTTCTTGAAGACCCAGTCCACGGTGACGAACTTCTGGCTGCCGAAGCCCTGGGGCGCGCGGGCGTCGGCGGATTCGTCGTGCCCAAACCCCTGCGGGGCGCGGTCGGCGGCCGTCGCTGCGGCCGGTGCGGCGAAGCCTTCGGGGCCCGTGGCCTGAACGCCGCCCGCAGCGGCGAGCGCGAGCGCGGCGATGGAGGCGAGGGCGGCCATGCGGATCTTGTTGGTGTGGGTCATGATTGAGCTCTCCTTTGAGGGCGTCCGTCCTTCGCCGCGGCTGCGGCGGGCGGGTTGAGGCGCCTCAATGCTGAATAATCCTTCTTCGGACGGGAGGACCTTCCTCAGGGCCTCCATTCGTCCTTCTTCATGAGACCAATCTACGTGCCGCCCATTAGCGAAGAATGAGTTTTCGGTTAGCCGATCCTTAGCGAAGAAGAAAGCGGCGCCGCGCGATTAAAATCAGGCTCAGCCGCGCGGCGCATCCGATTCAGAATTCTGCCGCGCACGGAACCGGAGGCCGCCCGCCGCGTCTGCTGCGCATCTCCGCCCGACCGGGCCGCCTTCCACCCCGAACTTCCTTTTACTGAAAAGAACAGCAATGCCCATCTCCATCAAGACTCCCGAGGACATCGCCGGCCTGCGCATCGCCGGCCGCCTCGCCGCGGAGCTTCTCGACTACCTCACGCCCTTCGTCAAGCCCGGCGTCTCGACGGGCGAGCTCGACCGGCTCGCCTACGACTACACCGTGAACGTGCAGAAGTGCATCCCGGCCTGCCTCGGCTACACGCCCCCGGGAATGACGCCCTATCCGGCCACCACCTGCATCTCGATCAACCACGTCGTCTGCCACGGCATTCCTTCGGACAAGAAGAAGCTCAAGGCGGGCGACATCGTCAACATCGACGTGACGAGCATCAAGGACGGCTATCACGGCGACACCTCGCGCATGTTCATCGTCGGCAAGCCCACGATCGCCGGCCGCCACATGGTGGACGCGGCCTTCGGCACGATGTGGGCCGGCATCGACGCGGTGCGCCCGGGCGGGTGCTTCAACGACATCGGCCGCGCCTGCCAGGCCTACGCCGACGCCCACGGCGTCTCGGTCGTGCGCGACTACGGCGGCCACGGCATCGGCAAGGGCTTCCACGAGGAGCCCCACGTCAACCACTTCCCCGTCAACACCCCGACGGCGACCTTCAAGCCCGGCATGGTCTTCACGGTCGAGCCGATGGTGAACGCCGGCCGCTACGGCGTCACCATCCTCGGCGATGGCTGGACGGTGGTCACCAAGGACCACTCGCTCTCCGCGCAGTGGGAGCACATGGTGCTCGTCACCGAAACGGGCTACGACGTCCTCACGGTGAGCAAGGGCACGCAGGCGCCGCCCGACTTCGTGAAGGGCTGGAAGCTCCCCGAGAACCTCTGATCCCGCAGACGCCGCCCGCACTTCCCTCGGACGGCCCTCCAGAAGGGGCGGCCCGCCGGCCGCCCTTTTTCGCATCTCCCTCATTTCCGCACCCGGAAGGAGCCGCCCGTCATGGCCTTCGAACTCGACCCCAAGATCATCTCCGACGTCGTCGAAGGGTTCCGCAGCGCCCGCACGCACCTCGCAGAGGAGTGGCGCGCCCGCCGCGACTGCCGCGCCTACCTCTCGGCCCACAGCACCGCGCTCGACGACGCCGTGACGACCCTCGCGCGCGCGGCGGCGCTTCCCGAAGAGCGCATCGCGCTCGCTGCGGTCGGGGGATTCGGGCGCCGCGAGCTCTTCCCCCACTCCGACATCGACCTGCTCGTGCTGCTCGAGGACGAGGCCGGGAAGGACGACGCGCTGGGCGAGCGGATCTCGGGGTTCCTCGCTGCGCTCTGGGAGCTCGGTCTCACGGTGGGGGCGGCCGTGCGCACGCGCAGCGACTACACCACGGAGGCGGCGGGCGACGTTTCGATCGCCACCACGTACCTCGAGAGCCGCCTGCTCCTCGGTTCGGAATCCCTCTACAAGGGCGCGCGCGACGACTTCTTCGCGGGGCTCGACGCCCGGGCCTTCTTCCGCGACAAGATGCTCGAACTCAAGCGCCGCCACCAGAAGTTCGAGGACACGCCGTATTCACTCGAACCGAACCTCAAGGAGTCCCCCGGGGGGCTGCGCGACCTGCAGGTCTTCCTCTGGTGCGCCAAGGCCGCGGGGCTCGCCGAGAGCGTCGCCGAAATGAAGACCGCGGACCTCATCACCGAGCGCGAGATGCACACGATCGAGCAGTGCTTCCGCTTCCTCGACAACCTGCGCGTGGAGCTTCACCTCCTCACGAACCGCGACGAGAACCGGCTCCTCTTCGACGTGCAGGAGGCACTCGCCGCCCGGCTCGGGTACCGCGCCACGGGCCTCATGCGCGGCTCCGAAGCCCTCATGAAGCGCTACTACTGGAACGCGAAGTCGGTGGTGCAGATGTCGATCATCCAGCTCCAGACGATCGCCGACCGGCTCTTCGGGAGCACCGCCAAGGCGACGCCGGTGCGGCTCGACCCGGCCTTCCTCGCCCTGGGCGACGAGATGGACATCGACGAGGACGACGCCTACGAAAAGGACCCGAACGCCGTCCTGCGCACCTTCCTCGTCTTCGCGACGCACCCGGAGCTCACGCGCTTTTCGACGCGCCTGCTGCGCGCGCTCTGGCACGCGACGCCCCTGATCGGCCCGGCGTACCGCGCCGACCCGGCGAACCAACAGACCTTCCTCGAGATCATCAAGCTCGACAAGGGCGCCGACGAGGCGCTCTCGATGATGAACGCCTGGGCGATCCTCGGGCGGTTCCTGCCGGCCTTCCGCCACATCGTCGGGCAGATGCAGCACGACCTCTACCACATCTTCACGGTCGATCAGCACACGCTCCTCGTCGTGAAGAACCTCTGCCGCTTCCGCCGCTCCGAGCACGCACACGAATACCCGCTCTGCACGCAGATCATGACGGCGCTCCCGGGTTCATGGCGCCTGCTCATCGCCGGGCTCTTCCACGACATCGGCAAGGGCCTCGGGGGCGGCCACGAGGTGATCGGCGCGGAGAAGGCGCAGGCCTTCTGCCGCCGGTTCGGGCTCTCCGCCGCAGACGAAGCCTTCATCTGCTTTCTCGTGCGCTGGCACCTTGAGATGAGCCGCGTCTCGCAGAAGGAGGACATCTCCGACCCGACGGTCGTGGACCGCTTCTGCGCGCTCGTCGGCACCAAGGAGCGTCTCGACGCGCTCTACCTCCTCACCGTCGCCGACATCCGCGCGACGTCCCCCAAGGTCTGGACCCCCTGGAAGGCACAGCTTCTCGAGACCCTCTACCGGACGTCGCTCGAACACCTCGCCGGCCGCGGGTCGGCCGTATCGGTCGACGACCTGATCGCAAAGCGCCGCACCGAAGCCGCCGCGAAGACCGCGGGCGTCGTCACACCCGCCGCGCGCGACCGCTTCTGGCGCGAGCTCGACCTCGTCTACTTCATGCGGCACTCCGCCGACGAGATCGCCTGGCACGCCGAGATGCTCGCCGAGCACGTGCTCGACCCCGATCCCGTCGTGCGCGTGAAGCGGAGCGCCTCCCTGGGCGGCCTCATCGTCCTCATCTACCTCCCCGACCGGCGGGACCTGTTCCTGCGCTCGGTCGCCTGGTTCGGCAAGAACAGCCTCTCGGTGATCGACGCGCGCATTCATACGACCAAGCACGGCTGGGCGCTCGACACCTTTCTCGTCGCCGACGCATTCGGGCGATTCGACACTCCGGAGGCGCTCCGGATGATGGAGGAGAAGCTCGCCGAAGCGCTCGTCTCGACGAAGCCCCTGCCCCCGGCGGCGAAGGCGCGGCTCTCGCGCCGCTCGCGGCACTTCCCGACCCGCCCGAGCGTGCAGATCCAGCCCGACGAATCCGGGCGGGCGTTCCTGATGAACCTCATCGGCACGGACCGCATTGGGCTGCTCTACGCGATCTCGCAGGTGCTCGCCAAATACAACGTCAACCTGCAGACGGCGAAGATCGCCACCTTGGGCGAGCGCGCCGAGGACGTCTTCCTGATCGACGGGGCGGAGCTCCACGACGACGCGGAGCTCCTTAAGCTCGAAGGCGAACTCATCGAGGCGCTCTCGCCCCAGGGCTGCTGAGGCGAGCAAAACATAAGGCGCTGAAAGAAAAACACCGCTCCCTGCGGCGCCGCCACCGTGGACCTGGTCTATGGGGCGGTGCGCGGCCAGTCACCGCGGGCGCCCTTCAAGCCCGGTCCGGAGACGATCCGGCCGGACTTTTTCGCGCGATCAAACCCCTCAAATTGTCGACAATTGCCGGCAACTAGCCCTCTTCAGGTATGTCAACTTGCGGTAGCGCAGAAAGTCGTTGAACTTTACCCGTCGGGGCTTTACGCGCCCTCCTTACATGGGCAGAATCACGCGCAGATTTTTTCTTCCGCCGCATGCGCGCGCTTCGGGCGAGCACCTGCAGCCCGTTTTCCCTCAAGGAGTGACCCATCATGTCTCTGAAGACCAAGGCCGTTCTTTCCGCCGCCTTCTTCTGCGTCGCGCTTGCCGCGGGCGTTGCGAGCGCCGCGACCTACACCGTTGGCACGGGCGCGACCTACCGCCCGTTTGAATACGAAACCCCGAACAAGGAGCTCGTGGGCTTCGACGTCGACCTGATGAAGGCGATCGCGAAGGAGGCGGGCTTCGAGGTGAAGTTCATCAACACGCCCTGGGACGGCATCTTCGCCGGCCTCAACAACGGCGACCGCGACATCATCATGTCGGGCATCACGATCACCGAGAAGCGCAAGCAGGCCGTGGACTTCTCGCATCCGTACTTCCTCGCCCACCAGCTCATCCTCACGAACGCGAACCTGAAGATCCAGAGCATCAAGGACCTTGAGGGCAAGCTCATCGCCGTCGTGAACGCCTCCGCGGGCGACATCGCCGCCTCGAAGGCCTTCGGCAAGGCCTCGCCCAACATCCGGCGCTTTGACAACACCCCGCTCGCGCTCGAAGAGCTCGCCAACGGCGGCGTGGACGCCATGATCGGCGACGTGGGCGTGCTGCAGTGGTACACGAAGCAGAACCCCGAGAAGAAGTTCAACCAGTGCCGTGACCCGGGCTTCGAGGAGCAGTACTTCGGCATCGGCGTGAAGAAGGGCAACACCAAGGTTCTCGAAGACGTGAACCGCGGCCTCGAGAAGGCGATCGCCTCGGGTGCCTACCAGGAGGTCTTCACGAAGTGGTTCGGCTCTGAAGCGCCGAAGCTTCCGCGCTGACCGACCGGAGAAGCCGGACGTCCGGAGCCGCCTCACGTGAAGGCGGCCCGGCCTCGGCTTCTCCCCCTTCCGGCACATTTCTTTCTCGACGTCGGCGGTCCCCCTCAAAACGGGACGCCGGCGCCTTTCTTTGTTTTGGTGAACCCTCAATGCTCTTTGGCTTTCACTCCGACGTCATTGTCGAATACTGGCCGCTCTTCGTGCACGGCGCGGCGACGACCATCCAGATCACGGTGATCTGCGTCTTCCTCGGCATGATTCTCGGCACGCTCCTCGGCATGGGGCGCCTCGCAAGCGGCCGCTACGAGCCGACGAAGTCGCTCCTGCACTACGGCGTGCGCTGGCCGATCGCCGTCTACGTGAGCTTCTTCCGCGGCACCCCGCTCTTCGTGCAGATCTTCCTCATGCACTTCGCGGTGCTCCCCATCTTCATCCACCCGGTGGACGGGCTGCTGATCGACGGCGCGCTCGCGCGGGAGCTGCGCGCCAACTACGGCGCGATGCTCGCGGGCATCTGCGCGATCACGCTCAATTCGGGCGCCTACATGTGCGAGATCTTCCGCGCCGGCATCCAGTCGCTCGACAAGGGCCAGATGGAGTCCGCCCGTTCGCTCGGCATGAGCTACTTCCAGGCGATGCGGCACATCATCCTGCCGCAGGCCTTCCGCCGCATGCTCCCCGCGCTCGGCAACAACGCCATCGCGATCCTGAAGGACTCGTCGCTCGTCTCCGCGATCGGTCTGGCCGAACTCGCTTACGCCGCCCGCACGGTGGCGGGCGCCTCGGCGCGCTACTGGGAGCCCTACATCACGATTTCCTGCGTCTACTGGGTGATGACGCTTCTGCTCGCCTGGGGCATCCGCCGGCTTGAAGCCCGCCTCGGCCGCGGCGACAACGGACTTGGAGCCACGTCATGACCGAAGCCATCGTTGAAATCAAGAACCTCAAGAAGGCCTTCGGCGACCACGTCGTGCTCGACGGCATCAACCTCTCGGTCAAGCCCGGCGAAAAGGTCGTGGTGCTCGGGCCCTCGGGCTCTGGGAAGAGCACGATGCTGCGCTGCATCAACGAGCTCGAGATCCCCTCGGGAGGGCAGATCTTCGTCAACGGCGTCGAGGTGACGAACCCGAAGACGAACCTCAACAAGGTGCGCGAGCACCTCGGCATGGTCTTCCAGCGCTTCAACCTCTGGCCGCACAAGACGGTGCTCGAGAACGTGATGCTCGCGCAGCGCATCGTCCTCAAGACGGCCGAGGAGCCCGCGCGCCGACGCGCGCTCGAGCTCTTGAAGAACGTGGGGCTTCTCGAGAAGGCCGACGCCTACCCGGCCTCCCTCTCGGGCGGTCAGCAGCAGCGCGTCGCGATCGCCCGCGCCCTTGCGATGGAGCCCAAGGTGATGCTCTTCGACGAGCCCACCTCGGCCCTCGACCCCGAGCTCGTGGGCGAAGTGCTCTCCGTGATGAAGCGCCTCGCCGAATCGGGCATGACGATGATCGTGGTCACCCATGAGATCGGCTTCGCGCGCGAAGTCGCCGACCGCGTGATCTTCATGGACGGCGGCCACATCATCGAGGAAGGCGCCCCCGAGGAGATCCTCGTCGCTCCGAAGGAGGAGCGCACGAAGTCCTTCCTCGCCCGCGTGCTCTGACCCTGAGGGACCTTTCCGGCTCTCCCAGAGAAGCCGCAGCCGCCTCCCAAAGGCGCTGCGGCTTTTCTTTTTTCGTTGGAGGGCGGCGGCTCCGGCACGACTCCCGATGCCGCCCCGCCTCCTCCGAAACCCGACCGGAGGCTCTGCGCTATCGCGCTGATGCCTTCAATTTATTTGTCCCCGGGGTCGCTCCTCCACCGGGCATCCCCGCCGGCGGCGGCCTTCCCGGCTCGAGAGCCCCTGAGCGCCGCGCTCTCCGAGCACGTACGGGCGTTTTCAGTTTGGCACCGTTTTCTAGATTTCCCTTAAGGGGTATCCATGGAAATGGGCGTATCCTCCAAACGACTGATGTCCCCGTGAGAAACACTGGGATAGAGTGAAACCCATAGGCGTTTTCCCGAAGTATCTCTGTGGGAGATTCGGGGGCGCTAAGCATCCCGCCCGACCCATCTCCCGACGACCACGAGCCCCGCATGACCACCGGCCGCATCCACTCCTTCGAAACCTTCGGTTCCGTCGACGGACCCGGCGTGAGGTTCATCGTCTTCATGCAGGGTTGCCGCATGCGGTGCGCCTACTGCCACAATCCCGACACGTGGCGCATCGAAGCCGGGGAGTTCTGGACGCCCGAGGCGGTTCTCGAGAAGGCGCTGCGCTTCCGGCCCTACTGGGGCTCGAAGGGCGGCATCACGGTGAGCGGCGGCGAGCCGCTCCTGCAGATGGACTTCGTCACGGAGCTCTTCGAGCTTGCGAAGAAGGCGGGCGTCTCGACGACGCTCGACACGAGCGCGGCCGTCTTTTCGCGCGACCCGGAGTGGCTCGCGCGCTTCGAGCGGCTGCTCGCCGCGACGGACCTCATCCTGCTCGACCTCAAGCACTTCGACCGCGCCGCCCACAAGCACCTCACGGGCTTCGTGAACGACCAGATCCTCGACTGCGCGCGCTACTTGTCCGACAAGGGTGTGCCCGTCTGGATCCGCCACGTGCTCGTGCCCGAGTGGACGGACGACGACGAAGCGCTCAAGGCGCTCTCTGCCTTCATCCGCACGCTCAAGAACGTCGAGCGCGTCGAAGTGCTCCCCTTCCACGGCTTCGCCGAGCCGAAGTGGGAGGCCCTCGGAATCCGCAACCGCACCAAGGGACTGCCCCCACCCACGCCCGAGCGCGTGCGCAACGCCGAAGAGATCCTCGGCGCACGGTCCCCGCAAGGCTAGGGAAGCACCCACACATCAAACAGTCTTTCTTCACACAGGAGCTCATCATGACCGATGCATGGCGCAATTTCGCCGGTTCGCACTGGCGCAGCGACGTCAACGTCCGCGACTTCATCCAGACGAACTACACGCCCTACGACGGCGGCAGCGACTTCCTCGCCGGCCCGACCGAAGCGACGCAGAAGCTCTGGGCGCGTCTCTCCGAGCTCCAGAAGGAGGAGCGCGCCAAGGGCGGCGTCCTCGACATGGAGACCGAGGTCGTCAGCTCGATCACGGCCTACCCCGCCGCCTACATAGACCCGGCCCTGGAGGACCTCGAGCGCGTCGTGGGCCTGCAGACCGACAAGCCCCTGAAGCGCGCCTTCATGCCCTACGGCGGCATCCGCATGGCGCAGGAGGCCTGCCGCACCTACGGGTACGAACCGAACCCGAAGTACGAGCAGATCTTCAACGAATACCGCAAGACGCACAACCAGGGCGTCTACGACGCCTACACGCCTGAAATGCGTGCGGCGCGCAAGAACAAGATCATCACGGGCCTGCCCGACACCTACGGCCGCGGCCGCATCGTGGGCGACTACCGCCGCGTCGCGCTCTACGGCATCGACCGACTCGTCGCCGAAAAGAAGAAGGATCTCAAGAACTGCGGCTGCGGCATGATGAGCGACGAGGTGATCCGTCAGCGTGAGGAGATCTCCGAGCAGATCCGCTCGCTCCTCGCGATGAAGAAGCTCGCCGAGTCCTACGGCTTCGACATCTCCGCGCCCGCGAAGAACGCCCGCGAGGCCGTGCAGTGGCTCTACTTCGGCTACCTCGCCGCCATTCGCACGCAGAACGGCGCGGCGATGTCGGTGGGCCGCATCTCGACCTTCCTCGACATCTACATCTCGCGCGACCTCGCCGAAGGCACCCTCACGGAATCGGAGGCGCAGGAGCTCATCGACCACCTCGTGATGAAGTTCCGCATGGTGAAGTTCGCCCGCATCCCCGAATACAACCAGCTCTTCTCGGGCGACCCGGTTTGGGCGACCCTGGAGATGGCCGGCATCGGCATGGACGGCCGCTCGATGGTGACGAAGACGGACTTCCGGTTCCTGCACACGCTCGAAAACATGGATCCGGCGCCCGAACCCAACCTCACGGTGCTCTACACGAAGGCGCTTCCCGAGGCCTTCCGCCGCTACGCCGCGAAGGTCTCCGTGCTCACCTCGTCCGTGCAGTACGAGAACGACGACGTGATGCGTCCGATCTGGGGCGACGACTACTCGATCTGCTGCTGCGTTTCGGCGACCGAAACCGGCAAGGAGATGCAGTTCTTCGGCGCCCGTGCGAACCTCGCCAAGTGCATGCTCTACGCCATCAACGGCGGCGTGGACGAGAAGACGGGCGCCCAGGTGGGCCCGGCCTACCGTCCGATCACGAGCGAGTACCTCGACTACGACGAGGTGTTGCAGCGCTTCGACCCGATGATGGAGTGGCTCGCCGGCATCTACGTCAACACGCTCAACCTCATCCACTACATGCACGACAAGTACTTCTATGAGGCCGCCGAGCTCGCCCTCATCGACACGGACGTGCGCCGCACGTTCGCGACCGGCATCGCCGGCTTCTCGCACGTGGTGGACTCGCTCTGCGCGATCAAGTACGCCCGCGTGAAGACGATCCGCAACGAGGCGGGCGTGGCGACGGACTTCGAGACCGAAGGCGACTTCCCGCGCTACGGCAACGACGACGAGCGTGCCGACTCGATCGCCGTGTGGCTCCTGAAGACCTTCCTCGACAAGATCCGCCACTACAAGACCTACCGCGACTCCGAACCCACAACCTCGATCCTCACGATCACCTCGAACGTGGTGTACGGCAAGGCGACGGGGTCGCTTCCCGACGGCCGCAAGGCGGGCGAACCGCTCTCGCCGGGCGCGAACCCGAGCTACGGCGCGGAGAAGAACGGCCTGCTCGCCTCGCTCAACTCCGTCGCGAAGCTCCCCTACGAGTACGCACTCGACGGCATCTCCAACACCCAGACGATCAGCCCGGACGCGCTCGGCCACTGCGTCGACGAACGCGCCGAGAACCTCGTCTCCGTGATGGACGGCTACTTCGCCCAGGGCGCGCACCATCTCAACGTGAACGTCTTCGGCACCGAGAAGCTCATCGACTGCATGGAGCATCCCGAGAAGCCCGAATACGCGAACTTCACGATCCGCGTCTCGGGCTATGCGGTGAAGTTCATCGACCTCACGCGCGAGCAGCAGCTCGACGTCATCGCCCGCACCTGCCACAAGCGGATGTAAGCCGCATGTAGGCTGGCGTCCTTTGGGAGCCACGGCCCGCCCGCAGGATCCTTTGAGAGAAACGGGCAGGTTCTTGATTCCTCCAGAGCGGGCCGGAGCGATCCGGCCCGCTATTCTTTTCCCTGTCGGAAAACCACTTCCTCCCGCTCGTCCGCCATGCCGCCCCTGCGCATTACGCGCCGCCGGTTCCTCACCGGCGCGCTCATCACCTCAGCCGTCCTCGGAGGGGGGCTTGCCGCCTGCGCCGTCTCCCGCCCGCAGGATGCTCCCCCTGCAGTGCAGCCTCTCGGGCAGGCAACCTTTGCGGACTACGCCCGCGACACCCGCCGTTGGGTCGAATCGCGCCGGCGCTTCGCCACGGCCGACCACGCGGCGGAGGCCGCCTGGAATTCGCCCTCGGAGCTTCTCCCCGCGGACGGACTGCCGCCGCGAAGGGGCATCCTCCTCGTTCACGGGTTGGGCGACTCGCCCTGGAGCTTCGTGGATCAGGGGGCGGCCTTCGCGCGCGCCGGATGGCTCGTGCGCACGGTGCTGCTGCCCGGGTGCGGCACGCGGCCCGAGGACATGATTCCCGCCTCAGCGGACGACTGGCGCCGCGTCGTCGGCGAGCAGGCCGAAATACTGCGGCGCGACCTCGCGGCCGCCTCCCCCGGCGCGGTCCCGGAAGTGTGGCTGGGGGGCTTCTCCACGGGCTGCAACCTCTCGATCGAATTCGCCTCCGAACACGACTGGATTGCCGGACTCGTGCTCTTTTCGCCCGCCGTCGCCGTACGCAGTCGCCTCGCCTTCCTCGCCCCCATCGCCGCGCCCTTCACAAACTGGCTGCGCGAGCCCGAGGACTCCCGCATGGGCGGCGTCGCCCCCGTGCGCTACACCGTGGTGCCCGTGCCGGCGCTCGCCGCCTTCGTGGACACGATGCGCGGCGCCGAGCGCGCGCTGGAGCGCCGGCCCTTCACGCGGCCCGCGGTGATCATGATGAGCGAGCACGACCGGGTGGTGGACACGCAGACGCTGCTGCCCTTCTTCACCAAGCGCTTCACTTCGCCGCGGACGCGCTTTCTTTGGTACGGCACCTCGCCCGTCCCCGTGACGGACGACCCGAGGATCATCGCACGCACGGATGCCCTCCCGCAGGAGGGCGTCGCGAGCCTCTCGCACCGCGGGCTCATCTTTGCTCCCGGGAATCCTCAGTTCGGACGCGCGGGGTCCTCCCGGCGCGCCTTCAATCCGTGGTTCGAAGCGCAGGAGCGCGACATTCTCGCCGTGATGGCCGGACCGAACGCTTGACCCCGCGGGCGGCTACAGCCTTGACGCACTCCCCGCCCTGAAGGACGGGGATTCTCCACTTGACCAACGCTC
>ERZ833608.906-NODE-906-length-21777-cov-47.357794_pt1 | contig 21777 bp, 17 predicted proteins | sample MGYA00519694_ERZ833608 | MGnify/ENA primary metagenome ERZ833608 (study PRJEB31850, sample SAMEA3708742) | human gut metagenome | biome: human gut; feature: human-associated habitat; material: faeces | place: China | collected 2014 ... | reverse complement strand
TCGTCTGCGGCGTTACCGAGCCCTTCGAGTTCGGCTTCATGTTCCTGTGCTTCCCGCTGTACGTTGTGTACTCCGCTCTGTACGGCATCTTCACCATCATCACCTACTACTCCGGTTTCCGTGCTGGCTTCTGCTTCTCCGCAGGCGCTACCGACCTGGTGTTCTCCGCTTCCCTGCCCGCAGCTGCTAAGACCTGGATGATCATTCCTCTGGGCATCGCAGCATTCCTGGTGTTCTACTTCGTGTTCTACTTCGCTATCACCAAGTTCGACCTGAAGACCCCCGGCCGTGAGGATGACGACGAGGAAGCTGAGAAGAAGGTCGTTCTGGCTAACAACAACTACACCGAAGTCGCTTCTGCTGTTCTGGCTGCTGTCGGCGGCAAGGAGAACGTGAAGGACGTTGGCTACTGCGCAACCCGCCTGCGCTTTGAGGTGCTCGACAACGCTAAGGTTGACGAGAAGGCTGTCAAGGCTGCCGGTGCTGCCGGTGTCATCCGTCCCAGCAAGAACGCTTGCCAGGTCATCATCGGCACCAAGGTGCAGTTCGTGTACGACGAGCTGAAGAAGATGCTGTGATCCTGCACTTCTGAAAAGAATGAACTGCAAAAGTCTGGTTGATTTTGCAGTATGAACCGGGCCGCCGGGGGCGGGGTGCACAGCGCCCCCTCCCGGCGGCTCGCTTTTTGTACACAGCGGTACAATGTTCACACAAAAGGACTTTTGTAAAAACACCCGGCGTGCTATACTGGGTGAAAAGAAAAGAGAACGAGGTGTTTTGTATGATCCTTCAGAATGCACTGGTCTATACCCCGCGCCACACCTTTGAGCGCGGCACCATCATCATCCGCGATGGCCGTATCGTGCCCTTTGCCGCCCCGGAAGAGGGCGAAGAGGTGCTGGACGCCGAGGGGCTGTACGCCCTGCCGGGCCTTGTGGATATCCACTTCCACGGGGCGATGGGCAAGGATTTCTGCGATGGCACCGAGGAGGCCATCCAGACGCTGGCGGATTTTGAGGCCAGCAAGGGCGTGCTGGCCATCTGCCCCGCCACCATGACCTACCCCGAGGAGATCCTGAACAAGGTAATGGACGCCGCTGCCGCCCATAAAAACGGCAAGGGCGCCGACCTTGTGGGCATCAACATGGAAGGCCCCTTCATCAGCCCCAAAAAGGTGGGTGCACAGAACCCGGAGTATGTGCAGGGCGCAGACGCCGCCATGTTCCACCGTTTGCAGAAGCGTGCGGGCGGTCTGATCAAGCTGGTGGACGTTGCACCCGAAGAGCCGGGCAATCTGGACTTTATCAAGGAGTGCCATAACGAGGTGCGCATCTCCATCGCCCACACCTGCACCGACTACGACACCGCCGTTAAGGCCTTTGAAGCCGGTGCCACCCACATGACCCACTTGTACAATGCCATGCCCGGCATCACCCACCGTGCGCCCGGCCCTATCATTGCAGCCATGGAGCACGATGCCGAGGTGGAGCTCATCACCGATAACGTGCATATTCACCCCGCCATGGTGCGGTTCACCTTCAACACCTTCGGGGACGACCGCGTCTGCCTGATCGCGGACAGCGCCATGTCCTGCGGCCTGCCGGACGGTCAGTACAGTCTGGGCGGACAGGCCATCACGGTCAAGGGACCCCGCGCCACCCTGACCGAGCACCCGGACACCATTGCGGGCAGCAACACCTGTCTGTACGACTGCATGAAGCGCGCCGTGCTGGAGATGAACGTGCCGCTGGAAAGCGCCGTCCGCGCCGCCAGCGAGACCCCCGCCAAGAGCATTGGCGTGGACAACGACTACGGCAGCCTTGCCGCCGGACGCTACGGCAACGTGATCCTTGCGGACAAGGAGCTGAACATCAAGGCTGTCATCCAGAAAGGAAACCGGATCGTATGAGAGAGCCTGCGTTTATCTGGCGGCTGCTCACCGGCCCGGAGCTGACCGATGTGTATCTGAACGAGATGCGCCGGGACTTTCCTGCCGGGGAGCTGAAGCCCCTGAGCATGATCCTGAACAGCGAAGCGGATGGCACTGCCCACACATGGGGCGTGTTTGACGGGGACACCCTTGCCGCCTATCTGCTGATGGTGCGTCCCGAGGGCTGCCGGGTGAGCCAGCTGGATTATTTTGCCGTAGTGCCCGCCTACCGCGCCCACGGCATTGGGGCGCAGCTGCTGGCGCAGCTGCCCGCCCACGAGGACACCGCCGAGGCCATTTTAATTGAAGCCGAGATGCCGGAAAAGGCCGAGGACGCAGCCATGGCAGTGCGGCGGCTGGGCTTTTACGCCCGCTGCGGCGCGCGGGACACCCACTACACCGAGCACCTTTTTGACGCGTGGTTCCGCATTCTGGTGCTGGACTGCCCGGGCTGCGCGTCCCTTGCCCCGGAGACTGCAGTGGAAGCCCTGACCGACTGCTACCGCCGCACCATCAGCCCTACCCAGTGGCAAAAGCACGTGCAGTTCTTTGCCCCGGATGGCAGCGTGTGCGGCTGAGGGCAAAACGCACATAACCATAACATAAAAGAATGCCCGCCCACCGTGGTTTCCCACAGGTGGGCGGGCATTTTATGGTTTATCGTTTGTGCGCTGTAAAAGCGCTCAGAGGGCAGTGGTCTGGGGTACCAGCCGGAAGAGCATTACGGGAAGCTCGCTGTTTGCAAAATCCAGCGTAAAGATGAGTTTGCCGTTCTTTGCTTCAAAAGGCAGCTCCGTCTGCGTGCCGTCCGGGGCAATGCGCACAAGCTTTTTGCCTTCCAGCAGTCCGGCGGGCAGCGCAAGCCTTACCCGGCCGGTGGGCTGCGTCAGGCTGCCGGCAGTCTCAAATGCCACACTCAGGTATTCCCCGTTCGTCCGTGCGGTCACATCTGCCGCAGAAAGGCTGCCGCTGAGCGCCCACGCCGTTGCGGCTTCGATCTTTTCCAGCTGCGCGGCGTTTTCTGCCTGCCCGCACACGGGGCAGAAGGTCAGGGTCTCGCCTTCCGCAGTGCGGAAAGTAAACTTCCGGCAATCGGTGCTGCCGATGTGCGCGCAGCCCTGCCGCAGACAACCGGCGCTCTGAGAGCCGGTTCCATTCGGGGACCATGCACCGAACTGGTGTCCCAGCTTATCGGTCGGGTCTGCGGTGTAGCTGTCTTTGCAGCGGGAGCAGGTAAAAACAGTATAGCCGTCTGTTTCACAGGTAGGCTCTACGGTAACAGCCTGATAGTCATGGTTCAGCGCGGACAGCTCCGCATAGGTGGTATAATCGCAGCGGGAACAGGTTTCGTAAGCGTTCCAGCCCTTTTCCGTGCAGGTGGGGGCTTTTGCTTCGTGGTGCACTAAATCATGGTTCAGCGCAGGGATTTCTTGATAAGTGGTATAGTTGCAGCGGGAGCAGGTGTCGTAAGCATCCCAGCCCTTTTCCGTGCAGGTGGGGGCTTTTGCTGCGTGCTGCTTCAAATCATGCTGTGCGGGCAGTTCTTTGCGGGTGGTATAGTTGCAGTTTTTGCAGGTTTCGTAAGCATCCCAGCCCTTTTCCGTGCAGGTAGGGGCTTTTGCTGCGTGCTGCACCAGATCATGCTGTGCAGGCAGCTCCACATAGGTGGTATAGTCGCAGCGGGAGCAGGTTTCGTAAGCGTTCCAGCCCTTTTCCGTGCAGGTGGGGGCTTTTGCTGCGTGCTGCTCCAAATCATGGTTCAGTGCGGGCAGCAACGGAGTGGCAAAATAGTCGCAGCGGGAGCAGGTTTCGTAAGCCCAGCCCATTTGCGTACAGGTGGGGGCTTTTATCACGCGCTGCCTCAGATCATGTTTCAGCGCGGGCCGCTCCACATAGGTGGTATAGTCACAACGAGAGCAGGTTTCGTAAGCATCACAGCCGGGTTCCGTACAAGTGGGGTCTTTTGCTTTGTAGTACACAAAATCATGTTTCAGCGCGGGTATCTCTTTGAGGGTGGTATAGTTGCAGCCGGAGCGGGAGCAGGTTTCGTAGGCGTCCCAGCCCTTTTCCGTGCAGGTGGGGGCTTTTGCTGCGTGCTGCTTCAAATCATGGTTCAGCGCGGGCAGCTCTGTGCGGGTGGTATAGTTGCAGTTTTTGCAGGCTTCGTAAGCATCCCAGCCAATGTCGGTGCAGGTAGGGGCTTTTGCTGCGTGCTGCTCCAAATCATGCTGTGCGGGCAGCTCTTTGCGGGTGGTATAGCCGCAGCGGATGCAGCGGTCGTAAGTGTCCCAGCCGATTTCCGTACAAGTGGGGGCTTTTGCTGCGTGCTGCACCAGATCATGGTTATTTGGGTCTTTTTCGCCGTATTCCCCACCACACACCTTACAGACCGCTTTGGCGGTGCAGGTTGCTGTGCCACCGGTACAGCTTGCAGTATCAACTTCGGAGCAGTAGTTCATGCAGCTGCGGATGTGTGTGCCGTTGCCGGCGGATGACCACTCGCCCCATGAGTGACCGCCGTAGTAACTCCCTCCGCAAGTATTGCACATTCCCAGACTGTCGCAGGTCGCGTAGCCGCCGCTGCAGCTTCCAGTCTCAACCTCGTCACAGTTGCTGCGCTTGCATCTGCGGGTGTGCGTGTTCGTGCCGTCGTAGTTAGGCGTCCACGCGCCCCAGTCGTGACCGAGAATGCCGTATTCCGCGCCGCATTTTTCACAGGTTTTGCCTGTGGTGCAGGTGGGCGTTTCGGTGCCGCCGGTATGTACCATTAAATACGTAACATTGCCATCGTTGTGGCAGTTCTGGCATTCAGCTACATAAAACCTATGACTGTTCGAATCATATTTTCTGTATCCGAGGATCTCACGTGTCTCCGTACTCCCACAGCGGGCGCAGTGCACCGTGACTGTTTCTGCCGCCGCTTTTAACACGATCCCCGGTATCAGGCACACCATTGCCAGCACCGTCAAACACCAGATCAGCCATTTTTTCATGTTACTCCCTCCTTGTCATCAAACCTTGTTATCCTTTCAGATCAAACTGCACGGACAGCGATGCAAGCACAGCATCTACCACCTTCCGCGCCTCGGCAAGCATATCAATCTCCGCCACAAAAGCGATGACCTGCTCGCGCTCCTGCGCGGGGACCTGCAGCGCGCTCAGGCTCATGCTCAGGAACCGCCGTATTTTGCGCTCCAGCGTAAAGTAGGGGTCGCACCGCCGTGCCATGTAGCCGCGCATCATGCCAGCCGTGCCCAGCTCCATCTCGTAGAAATCGCACTCGGCGCACCCGGGCAGATACGCGCTGAACGCCGCCTGCAGCTCGGCCGTAGTGCTGCGGTGGATGATCTCCGCCGTGGCGGGGAAGGTGTACGCTTCCACATAGATATCCCGCAGATTCTCGCTCAGCTCGGTCATCGCCAGCTGCAAAGCCGTTTCCACCGCGTAGAGGTACACCGGCGAGGGAGCGTTTGCCGCCAGCGGCCTTACCGCGCCGAACTGCCTGCTGAACATCATGCCAATCAGCTCGGTCAGCACACCGTCCTTGGTGCGGAAAATATTCTGGAACGACCCGGCAGAAACATCTGCTTCCTTTAAAATTTCTGCCACCTTGGTGTTCGTGTAGCCTTTTTCCAGAAAAAGCCGGACACAGGCGGTCAGTATCCGCCGTTTTGCTTCTTTGCTGTCGTATCTGCGCGCCATTGGAAATCATCCTTTTCTATAATTGGTTTCTAACCCAATTATATATTGATTTGAAAATTGCGTCAAGTAAACTTTTCAGGGCGCATTTTGGGCAAATTGACAAAATTTGAACTTCCCGCCGGTGTGCAAAAGTGTGCAGAGCCCCAGAAAAAGGAAAACCCCACGAGAAATCTTACGATTCCTCGTGGGATTTTGGTGCGCTCGAGGGAACTCGAATCCCTGGCCCTCTGATTAAAAGAGCCCCTCAGGCTGGGTACTCTGATTTTGAAACTTTCGAGTTTACGTCATTTTTGTGCAAAGCATCGTGATTTTCCGCCCGGCAATTTCTGCACCCTTTGTCGTATTTTGCAAGTCAGAGTGCCCATTGTATCCCTTGAAACCGTGCAAAAACAGTGCAGAAACCGTGCACTTACTCTGGGACAAATGAAAAAAGATGATTTTTGATCCATGACTTGGTGGCGATTTGAGTGACCGCAAGGGTAAGTCGGAAATACGGGAAGCATAATGCCCACTCGTCAGAGGAGTTCTCAGGGGAGTGGGCATTTTCACACAAGTGGTTAATATAATTTCGATTATGATAATTCAAATTATATTAATTAAACCATAAAAAACATAAAAGCGAACTTTTCTATTCTTTCACAAACCTGTAAACACCAAATTGTTCTTTTTTTACAAATCCGTACTCTCTCATTTGACGAACCACCACACGTGCCCTTGCCTCTTTTACTTCAAATACATTTTCAACATTATTTGTGTTGAATGTATATCGGTAGCCATATTTTTTGAACAATTTTGTAATTTTCACTTTTGTGCTATTAGCTAGTGGGAGTGTATCAACCATTTTACTGAAATCCGCAATTTCTTTATCTCGTTTAGCTTCTGCCTGCATCAAAGTCGATACTTTTTCCTTGGAAGTCGATACATCAAGTGGTGAGGTCGATACTTTTTTCTCAGAAGTCGATACTTTTTCACTATCACTTGCCACACTTTCCATACTGATCTGTGCCGGAGTCGCCACACTTCTATTCGGCAATGTAACGATAAAGAAATCTGAATCCGAGTAGAAAGTCGGCTTCTGAGCCACTTCCACATAAGAGTTCAGGATGCGGTCAATGCCGCTGCCACGGCGCTCCATAAAGCCAAGCCGTGAGAACACGTCTGAAATAACCTGATTGCGCCGCATAGACGGAATGTGCCGGATATCCATGTCCTGCACCCTGCGGCCATTCATCATACCGCCCGGTGAAGTGATCTCCAGTCGGTCATCGAACACTTCCACATGAATCTCCGAACCAAGAATCTGATAATTCCGATGGATCAGCGCATTGACCAGCACCTCACGAACGGCCTTATACGGGTAATCACTGCGTTCTTCGCGGGTCATACCACGGATGCTCCACGGGTTTTTGCTGTTGTTGCGAACAAAATCTTCCGCATTTTGCAGCAGCGTGATCAGACTTGCACCCTGAAATTCCTTGTCATCCAGAGCATCTTCTTCAATGCTGCCCTTGTAGTTGCCTTTCCAGCGAGTGCAGAAAATACGGGATTGCTTCAGAACGCCCTGATCGCAAAGCAGCAGGCCGCCATTCGTGATTTGTCCATCATCTGTTACCAATCCTGCGGAGGGCAAGTCTTTTTCGAGGTCGAAATCCTCTTTTTTCAGATTCTTAAACGTCGCGGCCAGCAGTGTAAAACTGACATCACCCACTCGATAAGAACTGGGCAGGGCATCAAAGGTCTGGTTCATACCTTGTAGGATCAGCTCGTTCAGTTCCCGTGAAGTGGCTTCTTCGGACTGGTCACCATGCCGCACATAGGCCGTATGGGAACCGTCAAAGGCATAATAATATGGATACGCCGGGCCGTCCTGTACTTCCAGATCAACGCAGGTCTTGCCCTCTATTTCGACCTCCCGCACCCGATAGCGTGGTGTAGGGTCAATGCGGACTTTGATAAGTTCCGTCAATCTGCTTACCACAGCCTGCGGATTTTCCAATCCTACGACCTCGCGCGGCTCATTCTTTACGCCAAAAATCAGGTGTCCGCCCTCGGTATTGGCAAATGCCGACACGGATTTCAGCCAGCTGCGCGGCTTTTTCTCTTCAAGGCGTTCCTTGTAATCCACATGGGAGGCTTCAATGTAATGGTCGAGGGGGAAAGGCATGGTATCACCTGCTCGTTTCTTAATCTTTAGCGTTTGTAAATTCATTATACCTTATTTGAAGGCCAAATTCAAAACTTTTTATCTGTTTCGTGCCTGCCGAGCTTTTTCTGCCTGGGCAACGATTGATTTTCCGACCTGATTAGAGTATCATTAAAATGAGTTATTGTATCTTGTCGTTGAAAGTTAATTTTCGCTTTAGTCAGTCGATTGCGGGGACTCTTCTGTGAAAATTCTGGATAATATCAACCATACTGTTCGGGAAGATTTACAGGATACTATGCAGAAAGGGAGCCGCGTGTCCATTGCTGCGGCCTGTTTTTCCATTTATGCGTATCAGGAATTAAAGAAACAGTTGGAAGAAATCGCGGAACTTCGCTTTATTTTTACTTCACCGACCTTTGTGCAGGAAAACACGCCAAAAGAGCGGCGAGAGTTCTATATTCCGAAATTGACCCGCGAAAAGAGCCTTTACGGAACAGAATTTGAGGTTCGCTTGCGGAATGAACTCACCCAAAAAGCGCTGGCGAAAGAATGTGCCGACTGGGTGCGACGGAAAGAATATGTCGGCCTATTCTGAATTGCTGAGCGAGGCCATCAATTCCATTTTGGATGCAAAGGAAGAGAGCGACATTGACAGTCTGTTCAAGATGGGCGGTACGACAGCCCTGCTTTCTTCGATTTCCGGGCTGGATGACTTTGAACTGATTTGCTTCCTTGTGGTACAATAAGAGGTGAGATCAATGCTGGGCTTTCCACCCTCCACGGAGTTTAACAAACGGATTCCGAAACAGAAGTTCTATGAAAACGCTGCCGTTCCAGCGGCAGTCAAGCGATTGTTTGCAGACCAGCTGCGCTGTATCTACTGGCGCAACAAACTGGCAGTGTCCACCTTGAATCTCACTGCCGGAGAGCGGGTGACAGAGATCGAAATTTTCGAGCTGTGTCTGACCGGACCAAAACTGGATGAAGCTGTTCTGCGCCAAATCGACAGTGAAATCCCCTATCACATTCTGTTTGTTCTTTCTTATGAGAATAAGGTGCAGGCTTGGATCGGCTGTAAAGATACATCTGCGAACAGCAGTGCCAAGGTAAGCCGCTATCTGCATACAGACTGGATGCCAGAAACAGAATTGTCCCTTGCGATAAGCGGCCTGAGCTTAGAGGCAGTTTACGATGGACTGGTGCGGCAGATTGCCCGATTGCAGGGTAAGAACTGGAACGCCGCATACAGCATTGCGGAGAACATCCAACGCTCTGCGGAACGTGAAAAGCTGCAAAAGCAGATTGCGGCATTGGAGAATAAGATTCGGAAAGAAAAACAGTTCAATCGTCAGGTAGAGATGAACGCAGAACTGAAACGACTAAAAAAGGATCTGGAACAACTTACAAAGGAGGAGTTATAAGATGGATAACAGTCTTTCATCGTTTTATACCGCCGCTGAAATAGAAGATATGCGGTCAACTATTGATGATATTCAGAAAATTTTGCAAACAATTCCATTCGATGAAGATGTTGCTCGCCAAAAGGTTTATGAAATAAACGCAAAGCATCCAGATAATAAAATGATTTGGAACTTGTTTCATGCAAACATTCCTTCTGGGATTTCGATTCAACAAGCATCAAAAGAAAATCTATACCAAGATTTGCAGTGGAAAGAATTTTATCTTGAAGCGAAAATTCTTGGAAAGTCCGTTGATGAAATGCGAAAGGAATGGCAAAACAGATGAAGCAAGAATATCTATTCGTTGAAGATACCCACAAAGCAGAAGTTGAAGCTTACAAGCCGGAAAATGTTCGCTGTTCAATTCAAAACATAGAAGATTCCTCTTGTTGGATTGCTGTCTATGAGGCTTCTGGCGAAAATCTACCAAGTGCAAAAATATTATCAAAAACAAATGACTATATTATGTCAAAATTCAATCCGACAATTTTGACAAATGAAAGTGCCGCATATTTTAACAAATCTCTTTATCCGTACTTTAATGAGTTTGAAAGAAAATTGCGGAAACTTTTATACTTAAAAAGTGCTTTGCAACATGATGCTACCGCTTCTCAAAATATCAAGGAATTAGAGAGCAAGGATCTTGGCTCGATTTTTGAACTGCTTTTCACAGACACTCAATTTATAAAAGATGTCAAAAAGAGCATCAATGAAAAATCATGGCAATTTACAAGAGATGAAATTATAAACACCATCAATCAGCTTTCCGAAAACACTTTATGGGACTCTCTGATAGGCCATGAAACCATTTCTGTTCTGCGAAGCGACTTTATTCGGGTGAAAAATTATCGAAACGATGTTATGCACGCACATAATATGGATGCGGCTTCTTATACTTCAGCACTAGGTGTAATCAAAAAGATAAATGACCAGTTGGATGACGAGTTAAACAAACTTGTTAAATCCCCAGAAAAAGAAGAAGCGAATGATACACAGTCTTTTAACTCCACTCTAAACCAAGCTCTTAGAGACCACGAAACGGCTACGGCAATATCCGTCAATGTGCCAAATTCTTCGTACGAGAAGTTCTTTCACGATATTGTGTTGCAATCTGAAATTCCACCTGCTGTTCGAAATTTGCAAGTTTTACTTGCCCAAGAAGCAGTATCGTCCAAATATTCTGAATTGGCAAAGACTATTGAAGAAGCCTCACAAAAAATGCCAGCCTACGTAAAATTGGCACAAACGTTAAGTTCTCCCGAAATCAAGGAGCGATATCAAAATATCCTCCGTATTCTTGAAGCTCAGCAAGACGAACATTCAAAGCCCCAAGATAATTTAGAGAAAAATATTGGTGAAACTCCTCCCATAGAAGAAAGTGAGAATCCGAATGAACAAGCTGAAAATGCAGACCCCCAACCTGACAGCCCAGAACATTGATAAAATTGCCGCGCTCTTCCCCAACTGCATCACAGAAATGCTGGACGAGGAGAAAAGCACCCCCGACCACAAGGTTTACAAGCGCGGTATCAACTTTGAACTGCTGAAGCAGATGCTCTCGCCGGACGTTGTAGACGGAGATGAAGCATACGAGTTTACATGGGTGGGCAAAAAAGCATCCATTGTGGAAGCCAACAAGCCCATCCGCAAGACTCTGCGCCCCTGCCCGGCAGAAAGCAAGAACTGGAATGATACCGAGAATCTCTACATTGAGGGCGATAATCTGGAAGTGCTCAAGCTGTTGCAGGAGAGCTATCTGGGCAAAGTCAAAATGATTTATATTGACCCTCCGTATAATACGGGAACGGATAATTTTGTTTATCCTGATGATTTTACTATGGAGACTTCTGAATATGAAGATGGTATAGGGCTACGAGATAATGACGGTAATAAACTTTTTAAAGAAAACACAAGATCCAACCCACGTTTTCACTCGGACTGGTGCTCTATGCTTTACGCCAGATTGCTGGTATCCCGAAATTTTCTTTCAGAAGATGGTGTGATTTTTATTTCCATTGATGATAATGAGGTCTCGGCACTAAAATCAATTTGCGATGAAATATTTGGCGCTTCTAATTTTGTTGCGGAACTAGTGTGGGAAAAGAAAAAGAAGGGGTCGTTTCTTTCAAATTCTATCACAAATGTTAAAGAATACATCGTCGTATATTGCAAAGACGCCGATTCTTTTGAGGGCCTAATCGGCGAAATTAAGACAAACACAGAAACATATCCTTGTATAAATGCAGTTAATAAACGAGAGTTACGAACGATTCCTTCTGGCATTATCAGCAAATATAAAGAAAAAAATTTCTTTTTGCCTAAAGGAACTGAAATAAGCGATACGACCATGAGTATTGTCCTTCATTCTGATTTAGTTATAAAAAACAGTATGTTGGCACAAGACTTGGTTTTGGAAGGAAATTGGCGTTATTCGCAAAGCGCAATGACACAGTACGCAAAGAAGAAAGAGTTGTATATTACAAGAGACCTTTATTTGCGTAGAATTGTTAATGAAACACGATATAAAACCTTAAAAGATTGGTTGCCGCGTGTTGGAGATGATTCAGATGTATCGTATAATGCACCGATTGATTTGAATAATCTGAACCGTTCTGGATGGGGCTCAAACGAAGATGCAGACGAGGAATTGCGACTTATCTTTGGCGTTCAAAAAATACTTGATTATCCAAAACCGACACGATTGATTGAGAAGTTATTGGCATCATACAGAAATACAAAAGACTGTATTTGTCTTGATTTCTTCTCAGGTTCAGCAACGACAGCAAATGCTGTTATGCAGTTGAACGCTAAAGATGGCGGCCACCGTAAGTTTATCATGGTACAGTTACCGGAGCCTTGTGACGAAGATGGTGAAGCTTATAAAGCGGGATATAAGAATATTTGCGAAATTGGTAAAGAACGTATTCGTAGAGCTGGCGAAAAAATCAAGCAGGAAGATGATTGCTGGAAGTGCGTTCCTCTGAACCGCATGGATGGCTCTAAGCCGGGCGATGATACCACTGCTAAAATTGTAAAAACGATTGACGCGGGAGATGGAAAGCCGCCGATTGAAATGGTGGATATCAGCAAGAATCCAGATGTGGGCTTCCGTGTTTTCAAGCTGGACGATACCAATATGAAGGACGTCTACTATTCTGCCGAAGAATACTCTCAGACCAACCTTGAAGATTTGGAAAGCAACATTAAGGAGGACCGCACCGACCTTGATTTGCTCTTTGGCTGTCTGCTGGATTGGGGTCTGCCGCTGTCCATGCCGTATCGGTCTGAGAAAATCGGCAACTGTACCGTCCACACCTACGCACCCGGTGATGCTGCGCTGAATGTTCCCGATGCCCTGATTGCCTGCTTTGACAGCAATGTGCCGGAAAATGTTATCAAGGAAATCGCCAAGCGCAAGCCGCGCCGTGCAGTGTTCCGGGATTCTTCCTTTGCCAGCAGCCCGGAAAAGATCAACGTGTTTGAAATTTTCAAGCTGTATGCACAGGATACCGATGTCAAGGTGATTTGAGGGAGAACAGCAGATGAAACTTCAATTCAAACACCAGAAATTTCAGGCAGATGCCGCAAAAGCCGTGGTGGACGTCTTTGCAGGCCAGCCCTACCTGACTACGAATTACCGCATCGACAACGGCAGCGGCATTTACCAGACTGATATGGAAACAAGCTTCACAGGCTGGCGCAATGAATATATTGTACCAGAGCTGAACGACAGTATTATTCTGGAACACCTGCAAAAAATCCAGCGCACCAACCAGATAGAGCCATCCAAGCAGTTGGAGGGACACTATAACCTTACCATTGAGATGGAAACAGGTGTCGGCAAAACCTACACCTATATCAAGACCATGTATGAGCTGAACAAGCATTACGGCTGGAGTAAGTTTATCGTGGTCGTGCCCAGTGTTGCCATCCGTGAGGGCGTGTATAAATCGTTTGAGGTCACACAGGATCACTTTGCAGAAGAGTACGGCAAGAAGATTCGCTTCTTTATCTACAACTCCGCACAGTTGACGGAAATTGACCGCTTTGCCTCGGATAGTTCCATCAATGTCATGATCATCAATTCGCAGGCGTTCAATGCCAAAGGCAAAGATGCCCGCCGTATTTATATGAAGCTGGACGAGTTCCGTTCCCGTCGGCCCATTGACATTATTGCAAAGACGAACCCGATCCTGATTATTGATGAGCCGCAGTCGGTAGAGGGCAAGCAGACCAAAGAGCGGATGAAAGAGTTCAACCCGATGATCACCCTGCGCTACTCGGCTACCCACCGTGCAGACAGCATCTACAACATGGTCTACCGGCTGGATGCAATGGAAGCCTATAATAAGCGTCTGGTCAAGAAAATCGTGGTCAAAGGCATTACGGAATCCGGCAGTACCGCTACGGATGGATTCGTCTATCTGGAAAGCATCAATCTTTCCAAGGCAGACCCTACGGCAACGATCCAGTTCGACTGCAAGGGAAAATCCGGCCTGCGCAAGGTAACGCGCACCGTTGGGCTGAAATTCAACCTCTATGATCACTCCGGCAATCTGGACGAATACAAGGATGGCTATGTCGTCAAGGAAATTGATGGCCGTGATAACCACATTGAATTTCTGAATGGTGTCCGATTGTTTGCCGGAGATGTGGTCGGCAAGGTGGACGAGGACCAGCTGCGCCGCATCCAGATTCGGGAAACGATCCTTTCGCATCTTGAACGGGAACGTCAGCTGTTCCACAAGGGCATTAAAGTGCTGAGCCTGTTCTTTATTGACGAGGTGGACAAGTACAAGTGCTACGATGCCGCAGGCCAGCCTTACAACGGCATTTATGCAGAGATGTTTGAGCAGGAGTACGAGGATATTGTCGGCCAGATGCAGCTTTCGCTGGGCGAGGATGACTACATCCGCTACCTGAAAGCAATCTCTGCGCACGATACCCATGCGGGTTATTTTTCGGTGGACAAGAAGGGCCATTTTGTCAATCAGGTTGCAGGCGATGACAAGCGGGAGAAAACCTCCAATGACATCAGTGCCTATGACCTGATTATGAAAAACAAGGAGCTTCTTCTTGACCGGGACCCCAAGCGTTCCCCCGTGCGCTTTATCTTCTCACACTCTGCCCTCCGGGAAGGATGGGATAACCCGAACGTGTTCCAGATCTGCACCCTGAAACAGAGCAGCAGTGAAGTCCGCAAACGGCAGGAGGTTGGCCGCGGCCTGCGTCTGTGCGTCAACCAGAACGGTGAACGTATGGATGCGAATGTTCTGGGCAACGATGTGCATAACATCAACATTCTGACTGTCATTGCCAGCGAAAGTTATGACAGCTTCGCCAAAGGCCTGCAAAGCGAACTGGCCGAAGCAGTTGCGAACCGTCCCAGAAAGGTGGATGCTACCTTGTTTGTTGGCAAGGTTCTTACGGACGCAAACGGCAACGAACAGATTGTGGATGCAGATACCGCCGCTGCCATCTACTTTGATCTGGTACAGAATGGCTATGTGGACCGCCATGGTGCGCTGACGGACAAGTACTATGCCGACCATGCAAACCGTGCTGTACAAGTGGCAGAAGAAGTTGCAGACTGTGCAGCATCGGTCATTGATTTGTTGGATTCTGTTTACAGCGATAAGGTCATGCTGCCTGAAAATGCACGCTCCAACAATGTGGAATTAAAAATCGACCCGGACAAGCTGGCCATGCCGGAGTTCAAGGCCCTTTGGAACAAAATCAGCCCAAAATCGGTTTATGTGGTGGATTTTGACACGGATGAACTGGTGCAAAAGTCCATTCGCTCGCTCAACCGCAATCTGAACGTATCAAAGATTTACTTCAAAGTAGAATCCGGTGAAATGACGGAGATCAAATCCAAGGATTCTCTGTTAGATGGCTCTGCTTTCGCAAAAGCGGATCAGCATAAATATGACCCACAGACCAAAATTCACGCCAGTCAGAGCGTCAAGTATGACCTGATTGGCAAGCTGGTGGCTGAAACCAAACTGACCCGCAAGGCGATTGTACAGATTCTGGTCGGCATTGAAAAAGCGGTGTTCGATCAGTTCAAGGACAACCCGGAAGAATTCATTCTGAAAGCAGCTGCACTCATCAATGACGAAAAGGCAACGGCCATCATCCAGCATATCACCTACAATATTCTGGATGAACATTACGATACGGACATTTTCACTGAGCCGACCTTGAAGGGAAAACTCGGTATGAACGTCATGAAAGTACAGCGGCATCTGTATGACCATTTGATTTACGATTCAAGCAACGAGCGTGATTTCGCCGCCGACCTCGATACGAACCGTGATGTGGCAGTCTATGTAAAGCTGCCAGATGGATTCTATATTTCCACACCTGTTGGAAAATACAATCCCGACTGGGCGATTGCGTTCTATGAGGGCACAGTCAAGCACATCTACTTTGTTGCTGAAACCAAAGGCACACTGGATTCCATGAAGCTCAATCACATCACCCCGGTAGAACAGGCTAAAATTGATTGTGCCCGTGCACATTTCAAGGCACTGAACGATGAAAACGTGGTGTACGATGTGGTGAGTGACTATCAGACATTGCTGAACGCAGTTATGAAATAATAAACCAAAACAAATAATACGGTGCTGCTGTGCAGCATTCTCAAAAACGGTAAGGTTCTATTGCGAACTTTGCCGTTTTTCTTTTTGTCCAAAATTGTATTCCAAAGCGGCCCTATAGATTCATATTGGTGTAAGAAGTTTTCCAAACAAAATTTGAAAATCAGGTTGCCAAACACCCTTCTTAGAATGTTATAGGTATAGGAGGTTGTTTGAAAAAGTGAAAATTTCCCAAATTTTCATAAGACCCCGTTTAAAAATACCCCTTTAAGTTTGTATAGGGTGTAGGGACTACTTTCAGAAACGAACCCCTTGGCATTTTGGAAAGTCCACAACTTCTTACAAAACCACACTGTACCTTGACAACAACATGATCGGCTGCAAGTTAATATGCTTTTTCGGAGAAGTGCCGCCACGACAAGAGCGCACCAAGAAGAAGCCATACGCCGGAGGAAATCGGGCAGGAACAGCTTGCGGGCAGACCGACACCGAAGAAGAACCGGGCAAGCTGGCAGAGAGGACTTCACAAGTCTTGTCTGTCAGGTTGTTCGGCGCAAGAGTGCAGAGATCGCAGATCTTTGCGCGGGTCAAGGGCGGCAGCCTTGCCCAGTGGATGTGATGCCCTGCGTCATATCCTACTGGGTATTATCTGGCGCATAGCAGGCGGCAGATTTGCAGCTCCGCTGCACCGCGTTGCCCCTACCCCGCGCACGGCGCTCTCTGTGTGACCCCAGAAAGGAGAGATGGTCGCTGAAACTTACCCGACACAATGGCCGCGCCGGAAAGCACGGCACTTATAACCCAAAGCACAATGACCGCAGTTTTGAAATTGCCAACAGCGAGCATATCGACCCGGAACGTGTCCAGCAAAACATTTATTGGGATTGTTATAACGGCATCCGCTCTGCTCTGCAGCCCAAGAGTGAGGAAAGTCTGGCCGACACTTTTGAAGAAGTCGAAAAGCTCTACTACAAACTCCATTACACCAACTTCACCGAAAAGCAGAATGAGCGCAACGCCAAAATCCGGCACACGGAACGAAACCGTTCTCCCGAAGATTTGCTTACCAGCAAGAAAACCTGCCCCGAAGAAAGTATCTATCAGTTGGGAACGCTGGAAAGTCATGCTTCCCCGAAAGAGCTTTTTCAAATCGCCACAGAATTTATGGATGAGTTCCACGAGCGTTTCGGCAAACACGTCCACATTCTGGATTGGGCGTTACATCTGGATGAGGGAACGCCGCACATCCACGAACGCCATGTGTTCGACTGTGAGAATAAATATGGTGAAATTGCCCCACAGCAGGAAAAAGCGTTGGAAGCACTTGGCTTTGAACTGCCAAAGCCAGACAAGCCCCTTGGACGCTACAACAACCGCAAGATCACATTTGATGCAGCCTGCCGCACGATGCTGTTTGAGATTGCCAGACGCCATGGTCTGGAACTGGACGAAGTGCCAGAATACGGCGGACGAGCTTATCTGAAAAAACAGGATTACATTCTGAAAAAGCAAAATGAACGGATCGCAGAACAGAAGAAAGAACTGCAAGAACAAAGTATTCAATATGTCGGATTGCTGGAAGATTGCCGTAACCAGCGAGATGAATATGCTGAACTATTCAATCAGGCGATAAGGCAATCTGAAGAGATTTCGAAAAACAATGAAAAAATTAGAAGCCAGGAGAACGAATTAGAAGAGCTGTTTTCGCAATGGGTAGATGTAAACGATTTGTTTAATGATGCGGTAAATGGTTCTTATGACCAAGCGGTCCTTGCGGTTTCCGATGTTGGATTAAACAAAGCATTACAGGAAGCTGTAAATGAAATTGATCAACATTTGGAATGGTTAATGGAACCAGAACGAATTGCAGACTTCCGCACCAGAAAATATGCAGAAGAACAAATACTCTGCCTGCGGAAAAATATCATTGGGGCAATCAAGAGCCTTCTTTCAAGAGGAACGCAGTTCTTCTATATCCCAGAGGTGAAAAAAGCAGCCATGGAGCAAATCGAAGAAGATTCCCGCCCGTCTGTTCTACAAAAGCTGCATCGGTGGCAGGAAGAAATCAACCAGCGTGAGCAGACACGTACCAAACCGAAAAAGCGTAGTCATGGCATGGAACTGTAAAGGAGGAAAATTTTCAAGTACAACAATTTATTTGAAGTCGTAAAGCTGAATATTACCGCCCGACAAGCCGCAGAAGCCTATGGTTTTCGTCCAAACCGCAGCAGCATGATTTGCTGTCCATTCCATGCAGACCACAATCCCAGCATGAAAGTGGATTTTCGGTTTCACTGCTTTGGCTGTGGAGCGGATGGTGATGTGATCGACTTTGCCGCAAAATTGTTTCAGCTGTCCTTGCGGCAAGCGGCGGAAAAGCTGGCCTCAGATTTTGGACTTTCTGCAACAGGCATTTTTCCACTGATACGCTATAAGCTCATGGAAAAGCCATTGAACCAGAAAGAGCAATTCTACAAAATCCTGTGTGGCTATCGTTCTCTGCTGGCAGATTGGCGCATAACTTACGCGCCGCAGAATCCAGAAGATCCCCTGCATCCTTGCTTCATCGCAAGCATACACTACGCAGACCGTGTGCAGTATCTGCTGGACATTCTTTTGCAGGGAAGCTCGCATGAAAAACAACAACTACTCAACGGAAAGGAAGTGACCGCCCTTGGAGAAGCAATCGAACGATGCAAGGAAGCCGAAGAAGCAGCATAGTGCACCTGCCCGAAACTGGGTGGGTGATAACGGAAAAATTATTGAACCATTGTTCGCAGATTACTTTTTGAGCCTGCACCCCATGCGTTGTTTTCAAGGCAGATTGTTCACGGTGGATGGCATGATCGAGGATGAAGTCCCATTGAAAAAGGAAATCTATGAGCAGATTCGCTATTATGCCACCACCAGCGTAGCGCGGCGCATTGAACACATCGTGCAGGCTATCAAACTGACCTGTGCATCCGAGCCGCCGGAGATTCAGACAGACCGCATCCATGTCCGAAACGGTACATACTTTGTGGACGGTCACTTTACCCCTGAAAAAGAATACTGCATGAACCGACTGCCCATCGCCTATGTGCCAGAAGCACCAGCACCGACACTCTGGCTGCAATTTCTGAATGAGCTGCTATACGAAGACGATATTCCGGCCTTACAAGAATACATTGGCTATTGCCTGCTGCCTGTCACCAAGGCACAGAAAATGCTGCTGATGGTCGGAAAGGGCGGCGAGGGAAAATCCAGAATCGGGCTGATCCTGCGAGAATTGTTCGGCAGCAGTATGTACACAGGAAGTCTGCAAAAGGTAGAAACCAACCGCTTTGCCCGTGCAGACTTGGAGTACAAGCTGCTTCTGGTGGACGATGACATGAAAACCGAGGCCCTGCCGCAGACCAACAACATTAAAACTCTTGTCACGCTGGAAGATAAAATTGACATTGAGCGCAAGGGCCAGCAGAGTGTGCAGGGTACGCTGTATGTTCGGTTTGCCTGCTTCGGGAATGGCAGCTTACACGCACTCTATGACAAGTCCAACGGTTTCTATCGCCGCCAGCTGTTGCTCACCACTAAGGAAAAGCCCGTTGGCCGGGTGGATGATCCTTTTCTCATTGATAAGATGCGGAACGAAAAAGAGGGCATTTTGCTTTGGGTATTGGAGGGGCTGCATCGGCTGATTCAAAACAATTACCAATTTACCATCAGCGAACGCACCGCCGCGAATCTGAAAGAAGCGATGGAGCAGGGCAACAATATCCTGGGCTTTCTCAAATCCGAGGGTTACTTTGAAATTCGGCAGGGGGCCAAGTGCAAGTCTACCGATTTCTATAAAGTCTACGAACGCTGGTGTTTGGATAACCTGGAAAAGCCGCTGGCCGCATCCACCTTTATCCACCACCTGAAAGACAATCAGAAAAGTCTGGGCATTGTCTATGATGATAAGTGCATCGGCACAAACCGGGGCTTTCACAATGTAGACGTTGACCTGTTTTTACCCGTTAATGTTCCCAGTCCGTGGGATTAAAAAATAGAATCAACTTGAAAAAGCCCTGCTCAGCCTGCTCACAGTGTGCAAAAGGTGCAGGATGAGCAGAGTGAGCAGGCAATTTTGAACTTACATCAAAAATAAAACACGGAGGTTTTGCCTATGAACAAATCTCGGCCTGTTGCGACCGAAACTGTGAAATCTTTGGATTATACGAAAAATATCTTGCAGACCATTCCGAATAACGATAAAATGGAAGTGGTCACTCAAACCAATGCCGTCAAGTCTCCGACTGACAGCCTGAAAGCCACAACACTGGTGTACACGGTAGAGGAGATCGCGCAGATGCTGTCCATCAGCCTGCGCTCTGCTTACAACCTGTGCAACAGCACCACCGAGTTCCGTGTCCTGCGGGCAGGCGGAAGCATCCGCATCCCGAAAGACAGCTTCGATGCGTGGCTCTACCGGGCAGCTTGAAAAAGGAGATAACGTATGGCATATATTACGAAACGCGGCAGCTCCTATGGCGTCCGCTATACTTACCAAGACGAGCAGGGTAAAAACTGCAACAAATGGGAAAGTTTTTCCACGAAAGAGGAGGCAATAAACCGCAAAAAACAAATCGAACACGAACTTGCAAACGGAACGTTTCTGATTCCGTCCACCATCACCGTCAAAGAGTTTTTGATGGAGTGGCTTCCCAAGCAGTGCAACAAGCACAAGTGGGCCCCCTGCACCTATCAATCCAATCTGGGAACGGTCCAGAACCTCATTATTCCGTACATCGGCGATATGCAGATGCAAAAGCTCAAGCCCTACCATCTGGAAGATTTGTATTCTACCCTCAGCAAAACGCCCTGCGGCCAGTATTATGAGGGCAAAAAGCAGGTGCTTTCGGAAAAACAACAGCAGCGGTTTCTCTCCGGCACGACCATCCACGAGGTACACCGTCTGCTGCGGACAGCGTTCCAATACGCGGTGGAGTGGGGCATCCTCGTCAAAAGCCCCGTTCCGGTGGACAGCCTCAAGAAATCGATTCAGGAGCGCGCCATCTGGGACGCGGACGAGATGTGGGCCGCACTTGCCAGCATGGAAGACCCGATTCTGCATCTGGCTGTTCACCTCACACTGGTGGGCGCACTGCGTGAGGGCGAAGTCGCTGGCCTGACTCCGGAAGATCTTGATTTTGAGGGAGCAGACGGCACAGGCACGTTCCGCATCAACAAGTGTATGCAGCGTGTCCAAAAGGCATCGCTGGCAAAAACGGGCAAGGGCTGCATCTTGCAGGAGTTTGAGGATAAGCGTGAGGGCAGCACCACAACGCTGGTGCTCAAAAAGACCAAAACAGCATCTTCCAACCGAACCATCTTCATGACAGCCGTGCTGAAAGAGGAACTGAAACACTGGCTAAAGCGTTTGGAAATGGACGAAGCCGTTGAGCCGGAACGCTACCGCAACAGTGGGATGCTGTTGCGCTTGCCCAACGGTTTGGCGGTAGAGCCGATCCTCATCCGCAAGAAGTTCATCAAGTGGCAGGACGAGCACCCGGAGTTCACTCGCATTGTGTTTCACGGTCTGCGGCATTCCAGTGCTACCTATCAACTGATGATCTCCGGCGGCGATGTGAAAGCCGTTCAGGGAACAACAGGTCACGCCAGCGCTAATCTTCTGGTCAACACCTATGCACACATCCAGCAGGATTCCCGTAAAAAGCTGGGTAAAAAGTTCGAGGAAGGCTTCTACAAGCCGGGAGCAACACTTGTGCAGGCTGCCCCGGTTGAAGCAGAACCGACTATCTCCGTGTCGGCACTGTTGGAGCTTCTGAAGGACGCAGACCCCTCTGTAAAAGCGCAACTCCGCTTGGCTTTGCTGACCTGAATTGCAAAAAATAGCACGAATTGCAGAGTAATTCACAGACTTACTCCATCTGACACGAAAAATGCGGACCGTGC
>ERZ833608.905-NODE-905-length-21781-cov-4.825371_pt1 | contig 21781 bp, 15 predicted proteins | sample MGYA00519694_ERZ833608 | MGnify/ENA primary metagenome ERZ833608 (study PRJEB31850, sample SAMEA3708742) | human gut metagenome | biome: human gut; feature: human-associated habitat; material: faeces | place: China | collected 2014 ... | reverse complement strand
AATTAAAACAACATCGAAAGCGAAACTGTGAAGTTTTCAATTCTCTCAAATTTTTATAATGAAACTAACTAAATAAATGGGCTACCGCGTGATGCAGTAGCCCTTTTATGCTTTTAAGCTGTCTTTATTTGATCTGCCGTATATTTTTTCTTGGCGCATCCACTTCTTGAGGATCTCCTTTATAGGCAATATCACCGCTTCCTTTGACGCGGGCAACCAGCTTCTGACTGGCATAGCAACTGATGTTGCCGGAGCCGCTAATGCTTGCGTCTGTGTTTTCTGCCTGCAAATCGGCAGCCTGAATATTTCCTGATCCGGCAATAGAATAGCTCGCTTGAATGGCTTTGCCGTTCAAATTGATATTGCCCGAACCGGAAATACTTGCCTGACATTCCTGACTCTCTATTTGTTGTAGTCTTACATCTCCCGAACCATTAATTGAAACGGCCATTTTTTGGCAATTGAATCCTTCTCCCTGAATGTTGCCCGAACCGTTGATATGGAATTCAATATCTTTAGAGGTTTGTATCCCATTGATTAATCTTATATTTCCTGAACCGTTGACCGACAGCTTATTCAGTTCCGGAGCAAAAACTTTTATTTCCAGTTTTCCTTTCCAGATAGTGATATTCTTCTTGAATTTTATAATGAATGTACTACCCTCCACATACGTTTCAATAAGTGGTATGATGTTGTCGGAACCATGAATTTCGACATGGCTGCATGTGTCTTGCCAATAACTGATGTTGGCACTTCCCACTAGTTTGATTTCATTGAAGTGGTCGGCTTTCACTTCTTTGGAGATGTAATTCTTGCTGCCTACGATGTGTTTTCCCTGCAAGCAAGAGCCGGCAGTAAGTACTAGAAACATTCCCGTGACTAATACGAGCAATAAACTTGTTTTCATAATTACGCTTTTCTATGATTGATATAATGGTTAGACGGAGGAACTTGATCTAAAGTTGCATCTTCCATAAAGTTTTTCGTTAGCGTCTTCTTTTTTATTACTTTTGTGGCTGTTGATAGGAGGATTATAATGGATAAGATTATAGAAGATGGTGAGTTAGGGCGCTTGGTGATACGCGTCAATTCACGTGCGAGAAGTCTTGTGTTTCGTACCAAGAGTGATGCTGTTTATGTTTCAGTTCCTCCCGGTACTACCCTGAAAGAAGTGAAACAGGCCATCGAGAATTTGCGTGGAAAACTTCTGGCCTCCCGGCAAAAAATCGCTCGTCCGTTGATTGATTTGAATTATAAGATTGATGCGGAGCATTTTAAACTATCCTTGGTGTCGGGCGAGAAAGATCAGTTTCTGGCTAATTCCCGGTTGGGTGTGATGGAGATTGTTTGTCCGCCTCATGCCGATTTTACAGATGAGAAACTGCAAAGCTGGTTGCATAAGGTTATTGAAGAATCGTTGAGGCGAAATGCAAAAAGTATTCTGCCTTCACGTTTGGCTTCCTTGTCCAAGCAATGCGGATTGCCCTATTCGAGTGTGAAAATAAACTCCAGTCAGGGCAGATGGGGGAGTTGTTCGGCTCGAAAAGCTATTAATTTATCCTATTACCTGGTTTTGCTGCCTTCTCATTTGATAGACTACGTGTTGTTGCACGAATTATGCCATACCCGCGAGATGAATCATAGCGAACGATTCTGGGCATTGCTGAATCAATTTACAGAAGGAAAAGCATTGGCCTTGCGGGGAGAATTGAGAAAGTACCGTACGGAAATATAAAATGCTTTACAGCCAAGATAATATTCTCGCATTGTCACGAACTTAGTTTATTCTATCTTGGGTAAAGCCTTGTAAGCTCCTATTTCTGGCTGTTTTCTAAATCTTATACATTCTTGATAATGGTTCGTTATGATACGTAATAGGGGGATATGTCTTTATTATTTGGCTAATTGTTTAATCCCGTCCGATTCTTTTTCAAACTGATAAGCCCCTCCTTTTTCGCTAAGATCAAATGTAGAGACTAATTCTGTGTTATTATCTACGATCAATAAAGCGCTTTGTTCTGCAAAACGTCCTACTTCTACCGTGTAAGGCTCTTCCGATATGGTTTTATTCGAAATGAGGCTGTCGTTGACAAACAAAGAGATAGAATCTCCGGCAAAACCTTTTACCAGACTGATCGTATAGCTTTCGATGAAATGACGTTCTTCCTGCTTTTCCCGTTGTAGCCGCATACTCATGTATACGAAAATAACCACGACAAAAATGACGGCAAAAGCAAGAATTCCGTTACCTACCATAAACTGTTTATTTGTGTTGAGACGATGTGCCATAGTCGTTATTTTTTGAATTGTGGCGTAAAGATACGAATATAGCACTGTTAATTCATACTTTTTTTCTTTAATCTTTTGTAGTCGAATAGATTATTTATATCTTTGCAACCGGAAACGGATGAAAGGTGGAGGGGCAATTAAGCTCCTTTTTTTGTTCTTATATAGTTAATAAATGATAGAAAAGAAAACTGTTTGTCAGATTGTAGATGAGTGGCTGGAAGGAAAAGACTACTTTTTAGTAGAAGTAACTGTGAGCCCGGATGACAAAATTGTGGTCGAAATTGACCATGCAGAAGGTGTTTGGATCGAAGATTGTGTGGAGCTTAGCCGCTACATAGAGTCAAAACTGAACCGTGAAGAGGAAGATTATGAACTGGAAGTAGGGTCGGCCGGTATCGGACAGCCCTTTAAAGTACTGCAACAGTATTATATCCACATCGGACAAGAAGTGGAGGTATTGACTAAAGACGGACGCAAACTGGCCGGCATACTGAAAGATGCCGATGAAGAGAAGTTTACGGTAGCCGTACAAAAGAAAGTAAAACTAGAAGGATCAAAACGTCCGAAACTGCAAGAAGAGGACGAAACCTTTACTTATGAGCAAATAAAATATACTAAATACTTAATTAGCTTTAAATAGTTATGGCCAAAAAAGAAGAAACAATCAGCTTGATTGATACATTTTCGGAATTTAAGGAACTGAAGAATATCGATAGAACGACGATGGTTAGCGTACTCGAAGAGTCGTTCCGTAGCGTAATCGCGAAAATGTTTGGCACCGATGAGAATTACGACGTGATCGTGAACCCGGATAAGGGTGACTTCGAGATCTGGCGTAACCGTGAAGTTGTGGCCGATGAAGATTTGACTAACCCGAATATGCAGATTTCGTTGAGCGAAGCACAGAAAATTGATGCTTCCTACGAAGAAGGTGAAGAGGTGACTGATGAAGTGATCTTTGCCAAATTCGGACGTCGTGCTATCCTGAATCTCCGCCAGACATTGGCTTCCAAGATTCTGGAACTTGAGAAAGACAGTATTTATAATAAATATATAGATAAGGTAGGTACGATCATCAATGCAGAAGTGTATCAGATCTGGAAGAAAGAAATGTTGCTCTTAGATGATGAAGGAAACGAGTTGCTGTTGCCTAAGACCGAACAAATCCCGAGCGATTTCTATCGCAAAGGTGAAACGGCCCGTGCAGTAGTTGCCCGCGTGGATAACAAGAATAATAATCCTAAGATAATCTTGTCACGTACTTCTCCCGTTTTCCTGCAACGTTTGTTCGAGATGGAAGTACCCGAAATTAATGATGGTTTGATTACCATCAAGAAGATTGCCCGTATCCCTGGCGAACGTGCCAAGATTGCGGTAGAATCTTACGATGACAGAATCGACCCTGTAGGAGCCTGTGTAGGTGTAAAGGGAAGTCGTATTCATGGCATTGTTCGTGAACTTCGCAATGAGAACATCGACGTAATCAATTACACATCGAACATCTCATTGTTTATACAGCGCGCTTTAAGCCCGGCTAAGATTTCTTCTATCCGTCTGAATGAGGAAGAGAAGAAAGCGGAGGTTTTCCTCAAACCGGAAGAAGTTTCGCTGGCTATCGGTAAAGGCGGTTTGAACATCAAACTGGCCAGTATGTTAACTGAGTACACTATTGACGTGTTCCGTGAGTTGGATGAGAATGTAGCGGATGAAGATATCTATCTCGACGAATTCAGAGACGAAATCGACGGATGGGTGATCGACGCCATCAAGGCTATCGGCATTGATACAGCGAAGGCTGTGTTGAATGCTCCTCGTGAGATGTTGATTGAAAAGACGGACTTGGAAGAAGAGACAGTGGACGAGGTAATACGCATTTTGAAATCGGAGTTTGAAGAAGAACCGGCAGCAGAGATGGAGCCTGAGACAGAGGCGGAACCTGAAGCTGAACCAACACAAGAGTAATATGCATTACGATTGAATTTTCTTCGCTCCATTTATTCATTAAATTTTAAATATGACGATAAGGTTAAACAAAGTTACAAGAGATTTGAATGTAGGAATCGCGACGGTAGTTGAGTTCCTGCAAAAGAAAGGGTATACCGTTGAGGCTAATCCTAATACCAAAATTAGCGAGGAGCAATACGCTATACTCGTAAAAGAGTTTAGTACAGATAAGAACCTTAGACTTGAATCGGAGCGTTTCATACAGGAACGTCAGAATAAGGAACGTAATAAGGCGTCTGTTTCGATTGAAGGCTTCGAAAAGCAGCCGGAGAAACAGAAGTCGGAAGATGTGATTAAGACAGTCGTACCTGAGGATGCACGTCCGAAGTTTAAACCTGTCGGAAAAATTGATTTGGATAAACTGAATGGTCGTAAACCTGAAAAGGTGGAGAAGGAACCGGAACAGAAACAAGAAGAACCTGTTGTAGAACGGCCTGTCGTTAAACCCGAAGTAAAAAAGGAGCCCGAGAAGAGAGAACCCGAGGTGAAGAAAGAAGAGGTGGTGATACCTCCTGTTTCTGTAGTAGAGCCTACTCCAGTGGTAGTTGAGCCCGTAGTAGTGCCGGAACCTGTAGTGGAGACGAAGCCGGTAGAAGTTGAAAAAGTAGTAGAAGAAGTGAAAAAAGAAGAGCCGAAGGTAGTAGAAACTGCACCTGTGAAGGCGGAAGAACATAAAGAAGAAAAAAAGGTGGAAACTGCACAGGCTGAAGTAACCCCGGTAGCAGAAAAAGCTCCGGAGGATGATGGTGTTTTCAAAATCCGTCAACCGGAATTAGGCGCGAAGATCAATGTGATCGGTCAGATCGACTTGGCTGCATTGAACCAGTCTACTCGTCCGAAGAAAAAATCGAAGGAGGAGAAGCGTCGCGAACGTGAAGAGAAAGAGAAAATCCGTCAGGACCAGAAGAAACTGATGAAGGAAGCCATCATCAAAGAAATCCGTAAGGATGATTCTAAAGTGGTGAAGAACGGTCCGAAAGAAAGCGCAGATGCTGCTAAGAAAAAACGTAACCGTATCAATAAAGAAAAGGTAGACGTTAATAACGTTGCGACTTCCAACTTTGCTGCTCCGAGACCTAATATACAAGGTAAAGGCGGCAATGGTAATGGCAATAACAACGGTCAGGGCGGACAAGGTAATAATAACAGAAGAAATAACAATAATAATAAGGATCGCTTCAAGAAGCCGGTTATCAAACAGGAAGTGAGCGAGGAAGACGTAGCAAAACAGGTAAAAGAAACTCTTGCACGTCTGACAACCAAAGGTAAGAACAAGACGTCCAAATACCGTAAAGAAAAGCGTGAAATGGCTTCCAACCGCATGCAGGAATTGGAAGATCAGGAAATGGCAGACAGCAAGGTATTGAAGTTGACCGAGTTTGTTACGGCTAACGAACTGGCAACGATGATGGATGTATCTGTCAATCAGGTTATCGCTACTTGTATGAGTATTGGTATCATGGTTTCCATCAACCAGCGTTTGGATGCGGAAACAATCAATCTGGTGGCAGAAGAGTTCGGATTCAAGACAGAATATGTAAGTGCGGAAGTGGCACAAGCTATCGTTGAAGAAGAAGATGCTCCGGAAGATTTGCAACCGCGCGCTCCGATTGTTACAGTGATGGGACACGTTGACCACGGTAAGACCTCTTTGCTCGACTATATCCGTAAGGCGAACGTAATTGCCGGTGAAGCCGGAGGTATTACACAGCATATCGGTGCATATAACGTGCAACTGGAAGACGGTCGCCGTATCACGTTCCTCGATACTCCGGGTCACGAAGCGTTTACCGCTATGCGTGCACGTGGTGCGAAAGTAACGGATATTGCTATCATTATTGTGGCTGCCGATGATAACGTGATGCCGCAGACGAAGGAAGCAATCAATCACGCGATGGCTGCCGGTGTACCTATTGTATTTGCAATCAATAAGGTAGATAAACCGACTGCGAATCCGGATAAGATTAAAGAAGAACTGGCTGCAATGAATTACCTTGTTGAAGAATGGGGTGGTAAGTATCAGTCACAAGATATCTCTGCCAAGAAAGGTATGGGTGTGGAAGATTTGCTGGAAAAAGTATTGCTCGAAGCAGAAATGCTCGACCTGAAAGCAAATCCGGACCGTAATGCTACGGGTTCCATCATCGAATCTTCACTGGATAAGGGACGTGGATATGTAGCTACTGTATTGGTATCTAACGGTACTCTGAAAGTGGGAGACATCGTACTGGCAGGAACCAGCTACGGACGTGTGAAGGCTATGTTCAACGAACGTAACCAACGCATCAAAGAAGCAGGACCTTCCGAACCGGCTTTGGTATTGGGATTGAACGGTGCACCTGCTGCAGGTGATACATTCCATGTTGTTGAAAGCGATCAGGAAGCTCGTGAAATTACCAACAAACGTGAACAGTTGGCTCGTGAACAGGGCTTGCGTACGCAGAAGATCCTTACGTTGGATGAGTTGGGCCGTCGTATTGCTTTGGGTAACTTCCAGGAATTGAACATCATCGTTAAGGGTGACGTGGACGGTTCTGTTGAGGCATTGAGCGACTCGTTAATCAAGTTGTCTACGGAGCAAATCCAGGTAAATGTCATCCATAAGGGTGTGGGAGCAATTTCCGAGTCGGATGTTTCTCTGGCTGCCGCTTCGGATGCGATTATCGTCGGATTCCAGGTACGTCCTTCGGGTGCTGCCGCTAAGATGGCTGAACAGGAAGGTGTCGACATCCGTAAGTACTCTGTCATCTACGATGCAATCGAAGAGGTGAAGGCTGCTATGGAAGGTATGTTGGCTCCGGAACTGAAGGAACAAATCACGGCAACTATCGAAATCCGCGAAGTATTCAACATTACGAAGGTGGGTTTGGTAGCCGGTGCAATGGTGAAGACCGGAAAGGTGAAACGAAGCGACAAGGCTCGTTTGATCCGCGATGGTATCGTCATCTTTACCGGAAACATCAACGCGTTGAAACGCTTCAAGGACGATGTGAAGGAAGTAGGTACAAACTTCGAGTGTGGTATCAGTCTGGTGAACTGCAACGACATGAAGGTAGGCGATATGATCGAGACATTCGAAGAAATAGAAGTGAAACAGACTTTATGATTTATGAGTTATGATTTATGAATTATAAGGGTATAAGGCCATTCGTGAAGTAATGGTTGCAACAATAGATGGGTGGTAATGTGGTACTATTTTATATGGGACACCACCTTACCACTTTATTGTTTTATCACCTAACAGAAATATAAATCACAGATCATAATCACAGAAACATAAATCATAAATCACAAATCATAAATCACAACGTGGCAACGATTGATATCATTATCCTTATTGTAATAGGCGCCGGAGCGGTGGTAGGCTTTGTAAAAGGCTTTATCCGCCAGTTGGCTTCTATTTTGGGGTTAATAGTCGGGCTGTTGGCGGCGAAAGCTTTGTATGCCTCTTTGGCGGAGAAACTTTGCCCGATAGTGACGGATTCGATGACAGTTGCGCAGGTGTTGGCTTTTATCATGATTTGGATTGCCGTGCCGTTGATTTTTGTACTGATAGCTTCGTTATTGACAAAAGCAATGCAGGCAATTTCGCTGAACTGGCTGAACCGCTGGTTAGGGAGTGGGCTGGGAGCACTTAAGTTTCTGTTGTTAACGAGTGTAGTGATCGGTGCGATAGAGTTTGTGGACAGCGATAATAAGTTAATTAGTGCAACAAAAAAGGAAGAATCTTTGTTATATTATCCGATGGAAACGTTTGCGGGGATCTTTTTCCCTGCTGCGAAGAATATGACGCAACAATATATATTAGAGAATAAAGATGCAACAAGAAGAACCCAATAAAATGAAACCCAATCAGAAAGACGAACTCGAAAAGAAGACTGATAATGAGTTTGTCCGGAAATTTGCGGAGGAGAAATATAAATACGGCTTCACCACAGAGGTGCATACAGACATCATTGAGCGTGGACTTAATGAAGATGTCATTCGTCTGATTTCATCGAAAAAAGACGAACCGGAGTGGTTGCTGGAGTTTCGCCTGAAAGCGTACCGCCACTGGCTGACGCTGGAGATGCCGACTTGGGCACATCTCCGTATCCCTGAAATTGACTATCAGGCGATTTCTTATTATGCCGATCCGACGAAGAAGAAAGAAGGACCGAAGAGCATGGAGGAAGTCGATCCTGAATTGATAAAGACGTTTAATAAACTGGGTATTCCTTTGGAGGAACAGATGGCTCTTAGCGGAATGGCGGTGGATGCCGTTATGGACTCCGTTTCCGTAAAGACTACCTTCAAGGAAACGCTGATGGAGAAAGGAATTATCTTCTGCTCGTTCAGTGAAGCCGTGCGGGAACATCCCGATTTGGTGAAGAAATATATGGGCTCGGTGGTAGGTTACCGGGATAATTTCTTTGCCGCGTTGAACTCCGCTGTCTTTTCTGACGGCTCTTTTGTGTATATTCCGAAAGGAGTACGTTGTCCGATGGAACTTTCCACCTATTTCCGTATCAATGCCCGTAACACGGGGCAGTTTGAACGTACGCTGATTGTGGCGGACGACGATTCATACGTTTCTTATCTGGAAGGATGTACAGCGCCGATGCGGGATGAAAATCAGTTGCATGCCGCTATCGTTGAGATAATCGTGCACGACCGCGCAGAGGTAAAATATAGTACTGTTCAGAACTGGTATCCGGGCGATGCGGAAGGTAAGGGCGGTGTATACAACTTTGTGACTAAACGCGGTAACTGCAAGGGAGTGGATAGTAAATTATCCTGGACACAAGTGGAAACCGGTTCGGCCATCACTTGGAAATACCCTTCCTGTATTCTGACGGGCGATAACTCGACTGCTGAATTCTATTCCGTAGCTGTAACGAACAACTATCAGCAGGCTGATACCGGAACGAAAATGATTCATCTGGGCAAGAACACCCGCAGTACGATTGTAAGTAAAGGTATCTCCGCCGGACATAGTGAGAACTCTTATCGTGGGTTGGTACGTGTGGCCGAGAAAGCGGATAATGCCCGTAATTATAGCCAGTGTGACTCTCTGTTGTTGGGAGATAAATGCGGTGCGCATACTTTCCCTTATATGGATATTCACAATGAAACGGCAGTGGTGGAACATGAAGCCACAACGAGCAAGATCAGTGAAGACCAGATATTCTATTGCAACCAGCGCGGTATTCCGACAGAAGACGCGATCGGGCTTATTGTGAACGGATATGCAAAAGAAGTATTGAATAAACTTCCGATGGAATTTGCGGTAGAAGCACAGAAGTTGCTTACTATCTCATTGGAAGGAAGCGTGGGGTGATTTACTAGTTGGCAATTTACGATTTACTATTTGGCTGCGCGCTTGTAGGAGGTAAATTGTCGGTAGTATAGGTTTTTAATAGTAAATAGTAAATGGAAAAATAGTACATATAATCATGTTAGAAATAAAAGACCTGCATGCCAGCATTAATGGCAAAGAGATATTGAAGGGTATTAACCTGACGGTGAATCCCGGTGAGGTGCACGCTATTATGGGGCCGAATGGTTCCGGTAAAAGTACGCTTTCTTCCGTATTGGTGGGAAATCCGGCTTTTGAGGTAACAAAAGGTTCGGTCACGTTTTATGGAAAGAACCTGTTGGAGTTGAGTCCTGAAGATCGTAGCCATGAAGGAATCTTTCTTAGTTTCCAGTATCCGGTAGAGATTCCGGGTGTGAGCATGGTCAACTTTATGCGTGCTGCTGTGAATGAGCAACGCAAATATAAAGGTCTGCCTGCGCTGACAGCCAGTGAGTTTCTGAAACTGATGCGTGAGAAACGTGCGGTAGTAGAGTTGGATAATAAGTTGGCTAACCGCTCGGTGAATGAAGGTTTTTCGGGTGGTGAAAAGAAACGGAACGAGATCTTTCAGATGGCCATGTTGGAACCGCGGTTGAGCATCCTCGATGAGACAGACTCCGGTTTGGATATTGATGCGCTCCGTATTGTTGCGGAAGGAGTGAACAAACTGAAAACTCCTGAAACAAGCACAATCGTTATTACTCACTATCAACGTTTGCTTGATTATATCAAACCTGATATTGTACATGTCCTTTATAAAGGTCGTATCGTAAAAACTGCCGGACCGGAACTTGCGCTGGAACTGGAAGAAAAAGGATATGATTGGATCAAGAAAGAAGTAGGAGAATAACAAATAATAAATTATGATAGTTGAACAACAATATATAGACCTCTTCTCACAGACGGAAGCAATGATCTGCAAGCATAGCGCCGAAGTGCTGAATGCGCCTCGTGCAGCTGCATTTGCCGATTTTGAGCGGCTCGGATTTCCGACCCGTAAGATGGAGAAGTACAAATATACGGATGTGAGCAAGTATTTTGAACCGGATTATGGTTTAAACTTGAATCGTCTGGCTATTCCGGTCAATCCGTATGAAGTGTTTAAGTGCGATGTGCCGAATATGAGTACCGCCCTGTATTTTGTGGTAAATGACGCATTTTATAATAGAGCACTTCCTAAAGTCAATCTGCCGGAAGGTGTGATTTTCGGCAGCTTGAAAGAAGTGGCCGGGCAGCATCCGGAATTGGTGAAGAAGTATTACGGTCAGTTGGCAGATACTTCCAAAGATGGAGTGACTGCTTTCAATACAGCTTTTGCGCAAGACGGCGTTGTATTTTATGTGCCGAAGAATGTAGTGGTAGAAAAACCGATCCAGCTGGTAAATATCCTGCGTGCAGATGTTAACTTCATGGTGAACCGCCGCGTACTAATCATCCTGGAGGATGGTGCGCAAGCCCGTCTGCTGATTTGTGACCATGCAATGGATAACGTGAACTTCCTGGCAACACAAGTGATTGAAGTATTTGCAGGTGAGAACACGGCATTCGATATGTATGAACTGGAAGAAACACATACAAGCACCGTTCGTATCAGTAACCTGTATGTAAAGCAGGAGGCAAACAGCAATGTATTGTTGAATGGAATGACCTTGCATAATGGTACTACCCGCAACACCACTGAAGTATTGTTGGCAGGAGAAGGAGCCGAGATAAACCTCTGTGGCATGGCAATTGCCGATAAGAACCAGCACGTAGACAATCATACAAGCATCGACCATGCCGTACCGAACTGCACCAGTAATGAGCTGTTCAAGTACGTACTCGACGATCAGTCGGTAGGTGCGTTTGCCGGACTGGTACTGGTGCGTCCCGATGCGCAACATACGAACTCCCAGCAGACTAACCGGAATCTTTGTGCTACGCGTGATGCGAGAATGTACACACAACCTCAATTGGAGATTTACGCGGATGATGTGAAATGTTCGCATGGAGCAACGGTAGGCCAGTTGGATGAGGGTGCATTATTCTATATGCGTTCACGAGGTATTGCGGAGAAAGAAGCCCGTTTGTTATTGATGTTCGCATTTGTCAATGAAGTGATTGATACCATTCGTTTGGAGGCACTGAAAGATCGTTTGCATCTATTGGTAGAGAAACGTTTCCGTGGCGAGCTGAATAGATGTCAGGGCTGTGCCATTTGTAAGTAACCACTAATAATTAATAAACGTGGATATTCAAAAGATACGTGAGGATTTTCCGATATTGAGCCGTACGGTTTACGGTAAACCTTTGGTTTATTTCGATAACGGTGCGACGACGCAGAAACCCCGTCTGGTGGTTGATGCGTTGGTGGATGAATATTATTCCGTTAATGCCAATGTGCATCGCGGCGTGCATTATCTTTCGCAACAAGCTACGGAATTGCATGAGGCTTCCCGTGAAACGGTGCGTCAGTTTATTAACGCCCGTAGCACGAACGAAGTTGTCTTCACCCGCGGAACGACGGAAAGCATCAACCTGCTTGTTTCCAGCTTTGGCGATGAATTTATGGAAGAGGGGGATGAAGTGATTCTTTCCGTGATGGAACATCACAGTAACATCGTTCCCTGGCAACTGTTGGCTGCCCGAAAGGGAATTGCCATCAAAGTGATTCCAATGAATGACAAAGGCGAACTCTTGCTGGATGAATACGAAAAACTATTTTCCGAACGAACGAAAATAGTCAGCGTGGTTCATGTTTCGAATGTGTTGGGTACAGTGAATCCGGTGAAAGAAATGATTGCAACGGCTCATGCGCACGGCGTACCTTGCCTGATAGACGCTGCACAGTCTATCCCTCACATGAAAGTGGACGTACAGGAGTTGGATGCTGATTTTCTGGTGTTCTCTGCCCATAAAATATACGGTCCGACAGGTGTCGGAGTGCTTTATGGAAAAGAAGAGTGGTTGGATCGCCTTCCGCCTTATCAGGGAGGAGGAGAGATGATTCAGCATGTCTCTTTTGAGAAGACCACTTTCAACGAACTTCCTTTCAAGTTTGAAGCCGGTACGCCCGACTATATCGGAACTACCGGACTGGCAAAAGCCCTTGATTACGTGAATGGACATGGACTTGAGCAGATAGCCGCCCATGAGCATGAACTGACAACTTACGCTTTGCAACGGCTGAAAGAGATTCCCCAGATGCGTATATTCGGTGAAGCAGCCGAACGGGGAGCAGTCATCTCCTTTCTGGTAGGAGATATCCATCATTTCGACCTCGGAACGTTGTTGGATCGTTTGGGTATTGCCGTGAGGACGGGACATCATTGTGCACAACCTCTCATGCAACGTCTTGGTATAGAAGGAACTGTACGGGCTTCGTTTGCCATGTACAATACGAAATCGGAAATAGATACATTGGTGGCGGGAATTGAACGCGTCAGCAAGATGTTCTAACAATATAAGCCGCTATTCCTGTGGGATGGCGGCTTTTTTTATTCTTTAACTAAAAAAAGATGCTTTCAAGTGCAGTGATTTGAACTTTTGTGCGTCTAATAGGTAAAGAAACAAAATGTTCATTGAATATTAGGAGGGTCGTGAGACCATGCTCATATTATATAAATTCTCTCTCTTTAACATTAATCGCAGCTATATCGTAAGAAATTACGGTGTAGCTGCAACTTTTTTAGGGGGAGTTGCGTCTAACTAAATACATATAACTTACAGATAACTAATAAAGAAAAAACTATGCTGATGACAACCACTCCCATCATTGAGGGAAAACGAATAGTGAAATATTATGGAATAGTTTCCGGAGAGACAATCATAGGTGCCAATGTATTCCGCGACTTGTTTGCAAGTATTCGGGATATTGTGGGTGGTCGTTCCGGTTCTTATGAAGAAGTGCTGCGTATGGCAAAAGATACAGCGTTGAAGGAAATGGAGGCACAAGCAGCTCAAATGGGAGCTAATGCCGTGATAGGTGTTGATTTGGATTATGAGACAGTTGGAGGTAGTGGCAGTATGCTGATGGTGACTGCTAACGGCACAGCCGTAAAGATTGAAGAGGATTAATTGATTATTGTTTTTTTACTACAGAGAACACGGAAGACGCAGCGCATATACTTTGTTTATTATCAATGGTATAAAACACTGTGTCCTCCGTACTTCTGTGGTGAATATTATTCGGCAGTCAGCTCAATCACACGGCTGAAAGCCTGATTGGTAGTGAAAGCATTGATTCCTACTTTCATCAGATAATCTCCTGAATAAGTCTTCTCATTGGCAGCAAGATTCGATTTAGAGTTTGGCATCAGGTTGATTTCTTTCACCTTATACATTTTCTTCGCATCCAATCCCTGAAGTTTAACCGGGAGCAGCTTCTCACCGAAACGTGGGTGGATATCGTAGGTATAAAGCACTGCTTTGTTCTTATCCGGTGCGGCGTACATGACAGACATGTGATTACCATCGTATGGAGAAATCAGTCTGTACTGGTCACCATCCAGAATCACTTTCTTCAGACGCGTCCAGTTGGCAACTGCGTTTTGGCAAAAAGTCTGTTCGTCCGCATTCAGCTCTTTCAGTCCGAGGTCGAAGCCCAGTTTACACATACTTGCTACATCGGTACGGAATTTCACACTTGTCTTCTTGTTCCAGCTGGTTACGTGTGCATCCATTGCTTTTGCAGGGAAGATTTGTGAGAATCCCCATTGGATAAACAGACGCTCTATCGGGTCTGTATTGTCACTGCACCAGAATTCTGTGAAGTATTTCAATGCTTCGTAGTCGCAACGGGCGCCACCGCCGGAGCAAAGCATCATCGGTACGTTCGGATATTTGTCTTTGATACGTTCCAATACATTATATATACCACGTACATGGTCGATATAAAGTTGTCCTTGTTTATTCTTCAAATAGGGAGAATAAATATTTGTGATGGGAGAGTTGCAGTCCCATTTAAAGAAAGCCACTTCCGGGTTCGCTGTCAGGATGTTATCCACTACGCTAAATACAAAATCTTGTACTTTCGGATTGCTAAGATCGAGCACCAGTTGGTTACGGTAATAGTATGTTTCGCGATTGGGCAGTGTGATAGCCCAGTCAGGATGCTTCTCGAACAATTCACTTTTGGGGTTTATCATCTCCGGTTCGATCCAGATACCGAATTTCACTCCGGCTTCTTTGGCAGACTTCACGAGTGCAGGAATACCGCCCGGCAGTTTGGATTTCATCACTTCCCAGTCACCCAGTCCGGCATTGTCGCTGTTGCGCGGATGCTTGTTGCCGAACCAGCCATCATCCAACAAGAACATGTCTACACCGAGATGTTTGGCTTCTTTCATCAGTTCGGCAAGCAGTTTCTCATCGAATTTGAAGTACGTATTTTCCCAGTTGTTCAATAAAGTCATGCGGTCGCCTTGTCCGTCTTTCAGTTGGTGGTTGCGTGCCCATGCGTGGAGGTTGCGGCTGGCTTCGCCCGTACCGTTGTTGCTGAAAGTAAAGATGAATTCGGGAGTGGTAAATACTTCGTTCGGTTTTAGTTCATAATCAGATGCATACGGGTTGATGGCGGGGATGACGCGGAGGTTGCCTACGTTGTCCACTTCAAAGGTAAACTGGAAGTTGCCTGTCCATCCGATAGTCCCTAGCATGGCACGTCCTTGTGTTTCCTGTGCCGGTTGTTCAAAACCAAGTTCGAAGAACGGGTGGGTATGCATGGCGGCACGGCTTCCCAGTTTGGTGTCGATCACCTTTTTGCCGAACAATAGAGGTTGTGTGCTCATTTGTGCTTCTTTAGCCCAGTCGCTGCTGAATTCAGTCAGATAATACTCGTTTCCCGAGAAATAAAGCATGGTCGAGGCATAACGCCAGATGGTGACAGGTTTCTTTTCAGCATGTTTGATTTCACTCCACGTCTTGATGACGTTTTCTTTCGGATAAGCGATGTAATGCAGCGTGACTTCCACCGGGTACTGATCGTCTTTCAGTTGGATGACTGTCTCCGTGCCGCCTGCCACTGCTTTTTGTTCGGAAGATACATAACGGAGAATCGTGCTTGGGTTTCCATCATTGTGCGTGATTGCTACAGCCGGTTCAAAATAATCCTCGGCGCCGGAGCCCGGATATACTTCCCATCCACGGGTGGATACGCTGCCGTCACTGCCTCCTTTCACGTATGGAGAAAAGTTGTTGATGTCTTTCTCGTTCAGCAACTTATCGCCCAGATAAGCCTGATAAAGTCGTCCGTTGGGAGCTACTTGGAGAATTAAGTCTGTGTTGTCCGTTGCGATGCGGATAACGTTCTTTTCCTGGGCGTTCACTTGTGCCAGGGTAAACAATGCCGTAAGTAATACGAAAAGTTTCTTCATGGTTTTTTAATAATTAATTAGGTATTAGTTAGTTTGTGGGCATATAATGCCACAAAGATAATTATAATTTGTTTGGTATGAACTAGAATTTGATGCTTGCGCTAAATTCTACGGTGAATGGGCGTAAATAATTTCCACTCATATAATTTCCGGCGTACTGGGCAGCTTCTTCTTTCGTAATCAGTTCCGAACCGTTGATGGTTCCGCTGGCTCCTTTCTGATTCAGGAAGTTGATGACTGTTGCACCTAGAGACAGGTGTTTGTTTACGTTCCAGTTGATTCCTCCGAACGTTTCCCAGCGGCCGTTGAAGTAGAGCGCTTCCTGAAGATTGGCGTACGTCTTGCCGAAATAGCGGAAACTAAGCCAGAGGCGTAAGTCGTTCGTGATGTTGTAGCTTGGGTCGAGTTCGACAAGTATCTGCGGGATCTCTTTTACGATCATTTCGTTGGCATTGACAGACATCTCCGAGCCATCGTTGAAAGTGACACTTGCGTTATAGTTCTTGTAAACAGGCTTCTGATACGTGAACAGGGCATGCAGATGGAAACCTTTGAACGGGTCGATCTCGGCAGAGGTGGTCCATCCCAGTGTTTTGATATTATAGATAAGCAATACGGTCTTTCCTTCTTCCGTTCCCGGTTTCGTGAGGTTTTGCTGGTCGATGTTATTGGATTTAGAGATATAGGTCACCATAGAGGTGAGGTTGATCCAATGGTTCTTGTAGAACAGGCCGCCACGGATTAACGGTATGGTGACCCGTTTGTATTGTTCTTCCGTAGGACCAGTTCCGGCGTATTCGTTGATACGGGGGAAGCGGGTGGCTACTGTTCCGTCGGCAGTCAGTCCGAACTGCCGGGTTACGTTGTAAGTGGCGCGGAGCGTGGCGGCGTAGTTCAGTTTGTCTTTTATCACTTTGGCAGGATGAACACTGCGCGGGGTGGTGATGATATTTCCTGTTTCTTTCTCTTTATGATAAGTGGTAAAGTCGCCGATGTGGAAGTTCGGGAAACGGGAAGCGGATATCTGGTCGGCACTCATCCGGTAATATTCGAGGCGTCCGCCATAATAGATGTTGAATTTGGGAGTTACCTGCCAGTTGTCTGTAAGGTAGAGGGCGAGTTTGTTTTCATATCCCATTGTATATTCGGGGCTAAGCTCGTTGTAGCCGTATGTCTGCACGTGTTGACCGGTCAGTGTGGGATCTAGGGAACTTGTTGCGGTGGAAGTGAGCAGTTGTGGATAGTTCTCTACGGTAGCCATCCATTGCAGAGAAGAGGAGTGGTAGTCAAGATGATAATACCATTCGTTCAATCCCAGGCGCAAATCATGGTTGCCGAAAGTCTTGTTTAGTTCGGAAGTAATCAGGAAGTTTTTCACTTTACCTACGTGCAACCAGGTGCGGCGGCCTTCTGCCAGTCCTTCATACGGATGGCCGTTGGATAACGTAAAACCAGCGTCGGCAGTTACTTCGCTGATGGTGCTGCCTCCGAAATCCACATAGTTGGCGCGTGGGGCATCCATATATTTTAGGTTGAATTTCCACAGCAGGTCGTTTTGGAAACGATAATCGGCAATCAGTGCTATTTCATTGGCACGGTTTTCCGAGCCGTCGCCTAAATTCCATGTTTTCATTTTCCCGTCTCTCACGTCCATGTATTCAAAAGAACCGTTTTGCGGGACATACGAATTCGTTCCCAGTTTGAAGCCGTCTATCTCTTTCACCGAGCCGTCGCCGACATAGATAAAAGGAGCGGCATTGGCATAACTGCCCGGATTCTCACTGCGGGAATGTTTGTAGAGCAGGGATATTTTGCCCCGTCCGTTGTTGAAGAGTCGGGTCAGGCCGGCATGATAGATCTCGGTGCGGTCTGTGTAGTTTGTGAATTTGAGGTCGAAGCTTCCCGGATCGAAGTTCTGATAGATGCTTGCGGTGTAGAGCCAATGGTCGTTGATGGCTCCTGAAACATTGAAATCGAAGTTCTGCATTCCGAAATGATTGGTCCGGTAGTTGAAGATACCTTGAAAATCTTTTTGTCCCAGTTTGCTGAAGGAGTTGACGGAGTAAGCGATGTTACCGGTGGTGATGGCCGACTCGGAAGGAGATAAAAGTCCTACTTCTCCCAGGCTGCTGTCGCTGCGCCAATGGGCGGCGAGCTTGTGAACGGCCGAGGAATAGACGGCGGGAAGCCCATTCTCATATACATTAACGTCCTCGCTGGGAAGCCCGATTTGAATTTCGCGGGGTTTGTTGGCATCGGAAGCATTCAGCATCACATTGCGTTCGCCTTCTTCTGCTTCTTTTTTAGAAGGGTTGGCAGGTTCTTTTGAGAGATTGGCAGGAATTGTGTCCTGCTTCATTTCGGTTCGGTTCGTCTTTTTCTTTTGATCCTGAATGTTCGCTGCATTCCCGTTGGAGGGAATCAGTTGCAACAGGGTTGCTAGAGCAAGGCAACTAAAGGTTACTTTTTTCATTACTTGTATTCATTTTAAGATTTTGGAAGTTCACGTCGGTTGTGTCATTTTGACGAAGGCAAAGATAGGGGGAGGAGAAACAGGTGGCTATACTCTCTTTTGTCAAGATGTGCAAGAGATGTTTCAAATGTATGATAGCGCCCTTGTGGTGCGACATTTATTGCCATCCTTGCAACAAATGTTTCATCCTTCCTATGCATTTAGCGTAAAAAAAACTATATTTGTCGCTATCTAATATCTGTGTATGAAAAGGAATCTGCTGCTTTTTCTTCTTTCTGTTTGTTTCTTCCTTCCGGACTTTGCCGCGACGGGGCAGTATAACTTTATCCGTGTAGATGGTGAAAGCGGTCTTTCGAACAGTCATGTCAAGTCTATTATTCAAGATAGTTACGGTTTTATCTGGTTGGGTACCCGCAATGGACTTAACCGTTACGACGGAGTGTCGATGAAACTGTATAATTGCTATGACGAGACTTTGCAACATGGCAATCAGGTCATATCCGCTCTTTTTGAAGATAATCACCGGCAGTTGTGGATAGGCACGGACGATGGTGTCTATATTCAAGACCTTGCCACCGGGAAGTTTTCTTTTTTTGATGCCCGTACAGAGAGCGGAGAACAAATCAGATACAATTGGATTGAGGATATACTGGCAGACCATTCGGGAAATATATGGGTGAATGCGCCCAATCAGGGAGTTTTCCGCTATCAGGTGGAGACGGGGAAGCTGTTCCGCTACATTCCTTGTCCCGGTAAAGATAAAAGTAAGGACTTTCCGCAATCCATCTGTGTGGATAAAGACGGTACGATTTGGGTCGGTACGTACGGAGCGGGAATCTACCGTTATAGCCCGGAACAGGATAAATTTGTGGCGTATGCCACAGAGGCGCTTAAAGGAGATTTCATATTTACTCTGTGTGATTATGGCGATGAACTGATTGTCGGCGTGCATGAAGAGGAATTGAAACGGTTCAATAAGAAGACAGGGGAGGTGAGCGTGTTCCCTGCGCCAGAAGTGCATCGAAAGATTATTCGTTACGCAGTTTGCTTTGGAGACGAATTATGGGTGGGAACTCAAAATGGTGTTTATGTGATTAATGAGAAACAGAATAGTGTGCAACATATCCCTGCCGATGCCGGAGGAAAGTATGGGCTTGGTGATGCTATCGTGGATAAGATTTATCGCGATCGTGAAGGAGGAACTTGGATCTGTACGCAATTTGGAGGAGCCAGTTATCTGCCTGTACGCTCACTCGACTTTTCTGTTTATCTTCCGGGGGCGCCCGGTACGGTCTGCGGACGTCGCATCAGTGAATTGGCGGAAGGAAAAGACGGGACAGTGTGGATTAGTACGCAGGATGGCGGGGTTTGCTATTGGAATCCGAAGGCGCAGGCTTTTGTAAAAGTTCCCGAGTCGCCGGACCGTCAGAATGTGTTAAGCTTGTTTGCTTCGGATGATTTAGTCGGGGCGGGTTACTTTAAAGGAGGTATTGATCTGATAATTCCGGGGACAGCCTCTTTTGCTTCTTCTTCCATTTCTTCTTCGACTTTTTCATCTTTGACTTCTTCTTCTTCTACTACTGTATCTCCTGTTTCTGTTGCCTCCTCTGCTATTTCTACCACAAACATTTTTCGAGGGCAGGTTCATACATTCTATCCCGCACAACTCGGCATCAGTGAAGGTTCGGTGTTTGCCCTTTATCGTGACCGTGGGGGAGTCATCTGGCTGGGCGATGGTTGGAACATCTTCCGTTCGGCCGACAAAGGGCGGACTTTTGAGAAGATGGAACAATTCGGTTATGCTTATATGCGTGACATCCTCGAAGATAAATCCGGCAATATATGGGTCGCAACAATGGGTAATGGCATATTCCGGTATAATCCGCAGACGGATCAGATGGTCAAGTATCAATGTGTACCGGGAGACAGCACCTCTATCGGAACGAATGAAGTGACAGGCATAACGGAGGATAGCAAAGGTCTTCTCTGGTTTTCTACGGATCGGGGAGGGTTATTGTGTTTTAACCCCGAAACGGGCAGGTTCCGGACATACACTAAAGCGAACGGTCTTCCGGACAACGTGACCTATAAAGTGGTGGAAGACGCACAACATCGCATCTGGTTCGGAACAGACCGTGGACTGGTTTGCCTTCATCCGGAAACAGATAGCCTGCAAATCTTTACCCGAAACGATGGGCTGCCTGATAATCAGTTTAATTATAAATCGGCTTTGGCTGCCTCTGATGGGACTATCTGGATGGGAACCATCAACGGACTTGTCTCTTTTAATCCGCAGATTGTCCGCCGGAACACGTTTGTCCCTCCGGTCCACATCACCGGAATGTATGTACAAGGACGTGAAACTCCTTTCCCGGCAGATGGCGTGCAATTGCCTTACCGTTCTAATGTCGGCTTTGATTTTGTTGCTTTAAGTTATACATCGCCGGGAGCAAACCGTTATGCTTATAAAATGGAAGGTATAGACAACGACTGGAACTATACGTCTGCTGCACATACTGCGTCTTATGCCCAGCTTCCGCCGGGAGACTATTTGTTTCGTGTGCGTGGCAGTAATAATGATGGTGTCTGGAATCAGGAAGAAGCCACTTTATCGGTACGTATTCTTCCACCTTGGTGGCGTACAGTGTGGGCGTACCTTATCTATATCATTGTTGTATCCGGTAGTTTTGTACTAACCCTTCGTGCCTATCGCCGCCGTGAAGTGCAGAAGATACGTGAACAGCAATTATTGGCGGAACTGGCGCGTGAGCGCGAATCCCACCGTACGCATGAGATGTTTATTAATCAGATCACTTACGGCGCCTGCACTCCGCAAGGGGATGCCATGTCACGGGCGGACGAGCAACTGATGTCTCAATTGATAGCCAAAGTGCGTGAGAATCTTTCCGATGCCAACTATAATGTGGAAGCATTAGCTGCGGCTATGAATATGTCCCGCTCCAGCCTTCACCGTAAAATTAAGGCATTGACCGACCTTTCTTCACTCGATTTTATCCGTATCATCCGGCTAAAACATGCTGCGGAATTGTTGCAGGAGGGAGAACTGCGCATCAATGAGATTTGTGACAGGGTAGGATTTCAGTCACCTTCTTACTTCGCCAAAGTATTTCAGAAACAATTTGGAGTCACTCCTACAGAGTTTGCCCAGCAGAATAAGCAGAGAATGACAGATAGTTAGTAGTTATTGCCTATTATTCGTTGTCTCTTTGTTTGAATTTGAACTGAAATTAGTTTATTTCCGTACAGTAATGCACTGTTTCAGCCTATTCTAACAAGGGTATATTCTCACTGCAATGAGAAAAA
>ERZ833608.902-NODE-902-length-21816-cov-150.705574_pt1 | contig 21816 bp, 20 predicted proteins | sample MGYA00519694_ERZ833608 | MGnify/ENA primary metagenome ERZ833608 (study PRJEB31850, sample SAMEA3708742) | human gut metagenome | biome: human gut; feature: human-associated habitat; material: faeces | place: China | collected 2014 ... | reverse complement strand
TATCTATCCATCCTTGGCGATAAGCAATACCTTCCAAGCAAGCAACCTTCAAGCCCTGGCGTTTCTCCAAGACTTCGATAAAGGTTGAAGCCTCAGAAAGGGAATCATGGGTTCCGGTATCAAGCCAGGCGAATCCTCTAGCCATGGTCTGTACCTTCAGTTGCTTATCCTTCAGGAACTCCTGGTTGACGGTTGTGATTTCCAACTCACCACGAGCAGATGGTTTTATATGCTTAGCCACTTCCACCACCTTATTAGGATAGAAGTATAAGCCCACTACAGCATAATTGCTTTTTGAATGCTCAGGCTTCTCTTCGATACTCAGGCAATTGCCGTGCTCATCAAACTCTGCCACGCCATATCGCTCAGGATCACTTACTCGATAACCAAATACAGTAGCTTTGTTATTCTGCTCTGCATCTACTACAGCCTGATGCAACATCTGGTTCAAACCAGCACCATAGAAGATGTTATCTCCCAAAACAAGGCAAGCAGAATCATTACCGATGAACTTCTCACCGATTATGAAAGCCTGTGCCAAGCCATCTGGTGAAGGCTGCTCAGCATACTCAAATTTCACACCCAGTTGGCTACCATCGCCTAAGAGTCGCTTGAAACCAGGCAAGTCGAATGGAGTTGAGATAATCAGAATCTCACGGATACCAGCCAACATCAATACCGAAATAGGATAATATATCATCGGTTTATCAAAGATAGGAATCAGCTGCTTGCTGATACCCTTTGTGATAGGATACAAACGTGTACCGCTACCACCTGCTAATACGATTCCTTTCATAGTTTATTTATGTTTAAATTAAACTATAGCTTTATAGAATTCCTCTAAAAATAAAGTATATTAGATAAGCTTATTTCTCGAAAGAATAGCCTCTGCCTTATAGTATTGACAAGATTATTTTTAAAGAGCTCACTTCATAATATTTCACTATCTCTGATGAGGTAATATTCTATTCGACAACATTCTTCTTGATGATGCGAGCAGGATTACCAGCAGCAACAGAATAAGCAGGTACATCCTTTGTCACAACCGCATTTGCAGCGATAACCGCTCCATCCCCGATTGTCACACCAGGAAGTATCGTCGCCTTGTCACCAATCCAGACATTGTTGCCTATGATAACAGGTCCTTTACTAACTACATCCCTGTCATTAGGCTTAATATGCAAGGAGGCATAATCAGTATTGCCATGACTATTATCAGTTACTGTAACAAACTTACCTGTTAAGACGCCATCACCAATGACTATTCTATTTGTACAAGTGATATGGTTGAATGCTCCTATAGAAACGCCATTACCAATAATCATTTCTGGATGTTCCTTATCGCTTTCTTCTGTCCAAACTGTTAAAGAAGAATATTGACCTATAGAACTTTTATTTCCTATGCTGATATTTGCCCCCCCCACAAAATTTACCCCTTTCGCAATACGGGATGTTTTACCAAAGGATGCAAAACCATTACTGAGCCATAATGAACGAATGGCTTTTAGTTTACCATTAATTTTCGATCTAATTCTGCTCATTTTTGAATATCTTTATAACAATATAATAAATCTTTCAATATAGTTTCAGGATTATGCCTTTCTTCTGCATGAATTATTGAACTCTGAGAATATGTCTCCATCCTATCATAATCCTTTGAAAGGGACATTATTTCATAAGCCAGCGTATGAGGAGCATTAGCAGGAACTAATAAACCATCCTTATGATTGTCAATCAGTGAAGGGATACCACCAACATATGTTGCAATTATAGGCATACCCATATACTGAGCTTCGCAAATTGCATTAGGACTATTATCAATATAGGCAGTATGAACATATATATCAGAAGACAACAATAATTCTTTTACTTGATTTGCATCAACAAACCCCAATACATGTACATTCAAATCAGAAAAAAACAATTTTTCTTTTTTTTCGATTTCTTTCTGCAAGTACATTTTTCCTGCTACGAACCATTCAAATTCAAAACCTCTTTCTTTTAATAAATTAGCCGTACGAATAACAGTATCCATCCCTTTCCAATGATTACCGCATCCCACTGTGACCAATTTTACTTTTTGATTCTTTTGTAAATGCCACTTAGCCGATTTCATGAATACAGGACGCAATACCTCGCTACAATAATAATATTTCGCACCAGGGTGGTATAATTCAACCAAGCCTTTATCCCATTCTGTTCTACCCATATAATTGGCAACTGCGGCAAAATTGTCTTTTTCCATTTCCTGTTCAGTTTTAATATAATGTCTTTGTTGCCACAAATGGAATTGTTTTTTTATATTAATACCTGCTTGAACTATTGGATCCAAGCTACTATATGACGGAGGATATAAAGCATTGAAATAGGGGGCTAAACATCCCTGCATATGAATAACACATGGAATATCTGTGTATTTTGCAACCTGTCCAAATTCCCATTCTGTACCAAAAATATGAATAACATCCGGTTTCACTTTTTCTATGCAATCCATGGCAAGAGGAATCATTGCGTTAACTTCAGCCCAACGATTGTATCGCCATTTAATTTTCTTTTCTAAATATGAAACCTTAGGAATCAATGGATAATAATCAACTCCATCAATCCTTCTAAAAGTCATATGTTTGCTACCTTGAAAAGCAATAGACAGCTCTATTTTATCACTATTTCTAACAATTTCCTCCAACGAATCTTGCCATCCTCCTGTCGGAACGCCCTCGTCTTTATATCTTCCAGGGACAGAAATTTCAAACCAAAGTACTTTCATTTTATATATTTATTTAAAGTATTTAACAGAAGGATGGTTACTATAGTCCTCCCAAATGAATTGATATGGGTGCATTCGTGCAGATGATGTCAAGTCAATAACTGAGTCCATGTTGTTTTTAACATACATTTGCGAAAAATAAAGCAAAAAAATCACTAATGCAAAATTTATTACTCTTCTTTTCTTAAAAGAAGACAAATAATTATTTCCTAATATCCATGAGAATGCAACTACACCAAATATTGCGAAACAACCAGTCAAACGTCCAATCATCGGCACTGATATAAACAAATTACCTATAATTATACCTAAAGCATAAATTACAGAAAACCAATGATTCAGTTTTTCTTTATCCATCAAAGCATATATAAAAACAGCAATAATGGTTGGTCTTAGATTTATGAATATAGAAGTAATTTCATCTACATCACTATTATCTTGCATATAACCTTCAATTCTTTCAGTAGCTTCAACATTCATACTTAAGAAGAAATTAAATGCATCCATAATATTGAATGATTGCAAAACGATTCCAAAAACAGCACTTATGACTACGCTTGATATAAGGATTGTTCTACTCTTAAAGCGCAAGAAATAAGCAGCAAGGAATATAGCGGCATAAACAACAATCGTAGTATGAAAACTATATCCTAAAGCAGCACATAAAACGAAGACTAACCACTTTTTCTTTTTCTCATCCAAAACATAAATCAACCCCATTAAAAGAATGGCAAAACCTAATATTTGTCGGAGTCCACAGAAATATACGTAATAAAAATCAAATAAAGATAACATCGCTAATGTAAGAGGCACATTATTAGAATATCTTTTTATTATTAAGTAAAGTGGATAACACGATAAGAAGCTATTAATAAGCATAACCACTAAGCGGTTAGGATGCAAAGCCAACAATACCTGCCTGTAAATCACAAAACCAGCTTCCAATGGGCGTGGATCATAATTATAAAAATTACGTTCACCATCTAAATATCTTACATAATCCCATGTGTCTGCTCCTACAGCCGGAGCTCTAAAAGCTATAAATACAAACTCTAAAAAGAAAGCCCAGTTAACTAACTTTGGATCGGGCTTCTTCCAATAGAGATATGCTAATACAAGCAATATAAAATAATTTAAAATATAAGGATAATCCATAAGAATAAACTTTGTAATAATTGGTAATTTTAAACCATGTCTTTTTAATTTTCAAATTTATTTTTCTAACCCATATTTACCCAAATACCTCTTCATATCGAGGTCTTCGGAGATTTTTAACAATAACAATACGAACAACACGAGAAGCTGGAAGTAGTTTTTCTTATGCTTCTCTTCCGAATAAGAAGGAGTCGTACCATGCGCATAATTATTGCGGATGGCAGGACCATTCGTAAACTTCTCGTTGTTCAAATAATAACTAAAGTAATCTCGCTCGGCTGGACTTAGCAAATGATTGTCTAAGCTAATCCAACCTTTCGAAACCATATCATCAAGTATCATGCGCTCTTCCTTAGGATACCCCCAGTAAGAACATGCACCATATTCATACAAATGCTTCAGGAGCCTAACTTCACGCATCTTCACACATCGCAAAATACCCTTCTCATCTTTTACGAGATAGCCCTTTTCCAACAATCTGTCGATATCCGGTCTCTGATAATTCTCGTAATCCTCATATTTCACCTCTATTCCGTTCTCCAGAAATTCATAATAATTTCTGAAATGAGCATCTTTGCAAGGCTCTACAAAGAAAAGCATACTCTGGCTACCAAAGAAAAGATAAATCAAATACCAAACGTCGGTATTGTCCCTATTCAATATGCAATAGCGATGTGAGAGGAGACTCTTAGTTTCCGTCAACTTTTGAGGAGGTGTCAACTCCACGATGTCCTTATCAATGGAGCCATAATTCACATAACAGTCATATTGGTGAGCTACGGCATCCATCTCTATCGCCAGACTCCTTATCTTCAAAATCAGCGAATCGTCATGCTTGGGCAAAGTCAGTGACAAGCCTTTATAACCATATTCAGTCTTCAGAAAATCCTCATAGAATGCCTTGATAACACCTTCTATATTTCTATCAGTATCAAGCAAAGCACATTCCAACGCTTGCATCTGTAAATACGACATGTTTTCCCGCATCCGAAATGCCATATCCAAATCATAGGCATTCCGAGCATGAAGACCTGTCACCTTCTCAAAAGCATCCGTTTCCGCATCCTTGGATATAAGAGTTATGAAACCGTATGGTTCGGTAAACTCAAACACTTGACCGCAATAATAGATGACCGTGGCATCCTTGCAATCATCTATGAACTTTTTGTTATAGACGAACATAGTCCGGCCCTCTTCATCAACCTTACGTTCCCTTACAGGAGCATTCTGTTCTACAGTAAGAGCTACGCCGTAACTTGCCACATTCACAGCTCCCATCGCAAAGATGGCTTCATTCAGAGCCTTTTCCTTTTTCCTTGCAGCCTTGATGGTCAAAGGATGGAGAGGGAAATCAGCGCTTCGCTTTGCAGCAAGAACCAAGCGCACATAATTGAGATTGGCCTTGTCGGAATTGACATAATTACGGATGATGGCATCCTTGTCTTGACCAGTCAAAAACTTCGGGAAGTACGACTTCTTCCGATTGTCCAACCTATCATCCTCGACATATTCCTCAAGCAACCATTCCGCCGTATGCTCGTTTTCCTTAAGCAGCCCAGCCAATAGTGCATTATTCTTCTCCACTATCCAAGAATACTTCAGTAAATCTTTCAACTTCCAAGGATGTTCTGCCAAGATTTCACGCAGCACAGGCTCTGTAATTAGCCCTTTAATCTTGAAAGTGTCTATGATTTGCCAGATAGTAGATTGATAGCCTCTTTCTGCTTCTGCATAAAGAGCAGGAAACTCTTTAGGTTTCAACTGGGAGAAATAAGCAGCAACTTTACCTTTATATTGCTTGACACCAGCAATACGACTTTCTTCCCAATCAGCAGGATATTTCTCATGCTCTATGAACTGCACTATATGAAACATCTCCAAGTAGTCATTGATGCCATCAGGCCGTTTGCCATCCTCATAGGATTTGACGACCTCAGACATACGATTGATGTACATCGGGATGCTCATATCGCATGAGCTATAGAAGTGTACTCGGTCATGAATCATGATAATACTTAATTCTTTCTAAATCGATTTATAATCTTGTTTTGGACAACATTCCTAATCAATCCCTGTTCTTTCGCATTGAATCCTAACATATAGATAACAGGTATTGCTATAACTACAAATAGAATTGAGGTAAAGAAGAATTTTGTCCAACTGTTTTCCATACAGTGAGCCAAATAAAAAGGCAAAGGAAGAATTATTATTGTCGTCAAATAGATTACTCCCAACACTTCCTTAAAATATTTAGCCAAAGGCAAACCATATAGTTTACGCACATAACACGGACGCACTACAGAACATACTACATTAAGTACTACCTTCAATAACAAAGCAGTCCAAGCAGGACAACCAAGTTTTAATAATATATATGCCAAAGGAATGTTGAGAATCTTTATAGAAGCCATTAATATCTGATGTCCCTTAATGTTGCCTGTAGCATGAACACCTGTCCAAAGAGGAGCACTATAAGCATCTACCAAGGAATACCATATGACCACCATGAAAAATGTACCAGCACCCTCAGGAGGATTCTTTAACCACAACTCTAATATAAAATCTATATTTAAGAGAACTGGGACTGAAGCCATAAGCAAGAGATAATATGAAAACTTAGATGATGAAAACATCAACTTCATGAAATATTCTTTATCACCTGACGCATAAGACTTAATTATCTGAGGACCATAAGACTGCGTAAAACTATTTAAAAAATTTGTAAGTTGGCTATTCACTTGGTTCGCTATACCCAATGCAGCATTCGCAACTAATCCGAAGAATACATTAAAGAAAAAGACAATAGATTGATTGACTGATACATCTACCATATTCACGATAATGCTCAATCCTGAATATTTCACCATATTTGTTATCAGAGACCCATCCCAATGTTTTTGGTAATGGCATTCTGGGAAAAGTCTTTTGCATTGAGCATAGTACCAAAACAGCATTATTACTGTAACAGCTAGTACCAGGAAGGAATACAACATCAACTTGTCAAAGCCGCCAATTGTCAAGAGAAAAACAATCAACAATTTCAAGACAACTTCAATAATGCTCGTATAAGCATAAAAATTCATCTTCTCATGAGCTATAATTGAAGAATTATATGGCGTCTTAATAATATTTACACAACAGCAAAGTATGGACATTTGATAGGCAAAGATGGCCGCATCCATTCTTTCCGCAGGAATGATAAGTTTATTGTAAAGAAACCACAGACCAAATGTTTCGCTCAATAACAAAATAATCCCCACAAGGATTAAATGCGCATTGATTGCCATCGAGAATGTATTTCTCAGCGCATCTTTATCACCCTGGCCAATACCATAAGCCAAGTATCTATAAGTCGCATTGTTGAGGGCTTGCTGTAAAAAGCCAAAAAGCACGACGACACCGCCTACAACATTGTACAATCCATAGTCTTCCACTCCTAGAGTCTCCAATACTACTCTTGATGTATATAGGCCTACCGCTAGCACTAAAAACATACGGAAGAAAAGATACAATGTGTTTTTTGCTATACGCTTGCTGTTATCTTGAGTTGAATTATTCATATGTGTATTCTAATCTTTCTTGCTTTTTCAGTTTGAGCTTCATTATGTCTTTGATATTCCATTGTTTCTCCAAGTCCATAAAATACAAATTATGATGAGATACCTGTTTCGCTATTGGAGGAGGAGTCATGTAATCACCATACATATGCGTGAGATATGCATGATAATCTTTCGGTACTCTTATTGTATAGTCCTCAAAAGGAACTTCTACACCATCCTCAAACCAACTTGGCTCACATACCTCTTTTTCGAACTCATAGAATCCATCATAGCACATGCATTTATCCCCTTTTATTTTCCGTATTTCTAAATTCAACTTCTTGAAATTTTCAAAATGATTCTTAGCTAATGTCTTGCTAAACATCGAATAAATACAATAATTCACAAACGCCTTAATTCTAAACTTCATCAATAATCCACAGGCTGTTGAAAGGCTATGTTTCTCTATAGCTAAGCAATATCTGCTAAATGCCAAGCGCTTCTTCGCCATCAACATCTTTGCATGAGTAACATCTCCTACAAAATCCTGTGGAAAAACATCCACAAAGACACCTATCACAAAAGGGAATTCTGCAGTCTCGACAATCGTGGTATTTTTGTTTATAAATTTTGCAAAAGACAAATAATAGCCTGGAACTTCAGGACTTAGAATATCAAAATTTGTCATAGCTAATTTACTTCGCAGAGAAAGAAACCTATCATAGGATTCTCTTGGCATTATGACGTCAATATCGTCATCCCATGGTATTATACCATGATGTCTTATTGCTCCCAAACAAGATCCAGCACATGCATAGTATTGCAGATTGTGCATATCACAAAAAGCAATGAAAGCTTTCATTGTTTCATTTAAGATCTTCTTATATTTTACAAGTTCTTTTTGATTCTTTTCCATTTATAAAACAATTGAATATAATCTTATTCGTAGTCAGTTTTGAATTCAAAAGTTTACAAGTGAAGTAAACTTTTGAATTCTTTTTCTGACAATTGCTTTTCAATAAACTTTTCACCACTTTCCGACAATCGCAAGAATAGGTCATATTGGAATTCATCATTCAATATTCGATAAAAACCTTCTCGTTTCAAGCTAACAGGCATTCCTGCCCAAATACCTCCCCCGTTTTCATTTGATAATATCTTTGATACGAAAGAGTTGCTACCAACAATACTATAATCAGGGATTACCGCCCCCTTAGAAATTGTAGAACGATTTCCTATCCACACATTGTGCCCAATAACGACTCTTCCCATTGCATTACCAATACGATGATTGATACTATCATATATAAAGTGGAAATTGGAATCATATAGTTGAACTTCCCAACCAATACGGCAATGATCACCAATGGTAACCAAATTAGCACAGTATAATAGCGACTTCTGATTTATAAGGAAATCACTGCCTATGCTCATCACTCCTTTATAAGTTACAATCACAGAACAGCCCGTATATATCTTAACATTTTCTCCCAATATCAACTTGGCCTTGGGAGATATGCGGAGAAGTGTAACAAGATTCTTGTCCGAAACCATAGGAACAGGACAAATTCCGAATCTTACCATACCTCTTTTTATCTCCAAGTCTTTTTGAATCTCGATACTGCCTTTGTATACTTCATTAATATCTACATTTTTGCCCACATATATTGGAAGCTTCTTTGCTATATTTACGGGGAATACCTTAAAATTCAGATATATGGTTTTCGTAATGCTAATTGTATAAAAGAGGCTGATGATTCTTCTAATTTTTCCAAACATATTTATCCGTTTATTGTTTCCATTAATGCATCTTGCAACAAATAGTGCGGTTCCCATCCCAAGGCTTCAAGTTTACTTGTATCAAACACCGCCTTGCGTATAACAGAAAATCCCTGTTTCTCGATGTCCGAGGGTACATCAAAAACGACCTTTGCTCCACCTATATCCGCTATCGTTTCAGCCAATTCTCGGATTGTAATACAAGATTTTTTGTCTGCGACATTATATGCCTCGCCATTCTGACCATTCAACAATATGGTCAATATAGCCGATACGCAATCTTTCACATAGAGCCATGACCGATATTGTTCGCCTTTACTCTTCAATATAATGTTTTCATGCTTTCGAGCATTGCGCACAAACTGGGCAAAAGCCCTAGTGTCACTCTCGGTAAATCCAGGTCCATAAGTGTGGCATGGACGAGCTACTACTACATCTACATTATGCTGATGCATGTAAGCTACACATAGCGTTTCTGCTGCACGTTTGGATGTAGGATAGCAAGAGCGCATCGTCATACAATCTACATATCCGCTATCATCCTCTTTCCATTCCTCAACATCGCCATTGCCATAAACCTCACCTGAAGAGACATAAAGAAATCTTTTCATTCCATGAGTTCGACCATAGTCCAACAAATTCTTTGTGCCCATAATATTCGACATGATCACTCCAACGGGATTCAATGCGAAGAAATTTGGACTAGCATTGCTTGCAGCATGAATAATATAGTCAAAAGTCACATTCCCATCCAAAGGCTTTTCAACATCATACTGAAGGAAATGGAACCTTTTACTCTGAAAATAAGTCCCGAACTTTGTTTTTGCTCGTTCTAGATTTCTTCCCGCTGCATAAACATGGCAACCAGCATTCTCCATCAATTCATCCACAATACAAGAGCCAATTAGACCTGTGGCACCAGTAATGAGGATATTGGAACCATCTATTTTTTCTAAATTTATTTCAGCCATTCTTCTTTACTTGTATGTATCAATGCCTTAAGGATTTCCAAGTCCTCAACTGTTGTTATCTTGATATTCTTCTCTGACCCAGGAACAATGTGCATCTCTATTCCACCTACTTCTGCAATAAGAGTACAAGAAGCTACACTATCAACAATTCCTTTTCGTTTTGCCTCCTCATGAACTTTAATGATATTGCCAAGTCGGAACGTTTGAGGTGTCTGTGTTCGAACAAGTTTGTCACGTGGAATACTTGTTGTCGAGGAAAAACCATCCTCACTTTCCAAGATAGCCTCTCGACACTGAATACCAGTGATGGCATAACCATAAGCTTTGCAAGTTGCAATGTTATTACTGATGATTTCCTGTCCAAGCAATGGACGAACAGAATCATGAATAAGAATCAAGTCTTCGTTATTACAACCCTCAGTTTTTAAACCATAGATACCATTATGAATAGACTCCATACCAGATTTGCCACCTGGAAATATCCATTTCAGCTTGTCTATACAAAACTGATTGGCATAAGCTTGCAAAACTGTTTCCCAACCTTTAAGGCATACAACAGCAATTGCATCTATATCAGGGTGAGATTGAAAACATCTCATTGTATGGATAATAATTGGGCATCCATCTACATGCATAAACTGCTTTGGGATATCCTGTCCCATTCTATTGCCGGAACCACCGGCTATCAATAATGCTATATTCATATTGTTCGATTTTTTATATAAATTTATACCGAAAAACGCATATCACCATTACAGCGACCCCACTATTTTACAAGTAGTTACACGTATCTGTTTTTGAAAAAAGTTATTTTATTATCATTTTTAGAGTGAAGGATTGCCTAAACGCACTCCTTCACCTCATCGGATTTCTCAACATAGTAACATGGAAGCATAGACTTATAGTCCTCATCCCCATCTTTCATGCGAGCAAGGTGTCTACTCTTTACTAGGTGACAAATCAACGACATGCATATCTTATTTTAGAGAATTGCTCTTCAGCTCTTTACTGATTACCTTTCCCATCACCTTCTCTATATCGAAGAAGGCTATAGGGGCATTGTAATCTATCTCTGTAATGGCATTATCCAGATCATTCACAGCATAACCAATCCATTCTATAGTCTCCTCCAAGTCTTTCATGTTGATTCGAGAATAGGTTTCCTCGAAACGGTTGATAAAGAAGGAATCTGCATTGGGATTCTTCTTTAAGAACTGATGAAAAGTCTTGCAGACCTGGGCTTGCCCTTTGTAGTTGAGTTGACGGATGTCTTCAAACATCGGCATAGCACAGGAATAGGACTTTACGGAAGAAACCTTCTTTCCCATCTTCTTACGAATCTCCTTTGCCTCTGGTATCGTCTCGTCGTAAACGTCTTGAAACTCTTCTGGGAGCATCGAGAGGATTCGCTCTAAGACTTCTTTATCTGCCATAAGACTCTATTTGTATAAATCTACATTGATATCGAACGGACTATCGAAATCCTTCAACATCGCATGCTTCGTATCTTTCTCTGAGAGATTGGCATGCTCAGTTGGGATTTTCCAATCGATACCTAGGGTATCATCTAGGATAGAGATACCTCCATCTGCCTCTGGATGATAGAAATTATCACATTTGTACTGGAAGACGGCAGTCTCCGAAAGAACAGCGAAACCATGAGCAAAGCCCTTTGGAATGAAGAACTGTACATGGTTATCTTCTGTCAGCTCTACAGCTACATGCTTGCCATAGGTTGGTGAGCCTTTACGAATATCGACAGCTACATCAAGTACTCTACCTTTTACGCAGCGTACCAACTTGCTCTGAGTATATGGTGGGCGCTGGAAGTGCAAGCCTCGCATTACGCCATAACTACTCATAGACTCGTTATCTTGGCAGAAGTGAACACTGTGACCCAGGATAGGAGAGACCTTCTCTTCAAACTCTCGCTCGCTGAAACTCTCAAAGAAGTAGCCACGAGCATCACGGAAGAGGCGTGGTTCTATAATGAGTACGCCTTCAATATTTGTTTTGATTATATTCATTGTTTTCTAATATTCTAAATTCTTTTTTAATGTTTGTTCTTTCTCTTCAAGTATTGAAAGGAGATACTTGCCATAGTCATTCTTCAACATAGGAAGAGCATTCTCTTTCAACTGTTCTGCGGTAATCCAACCTTGACGGTATGCAATACCTTCCAAGCAAGCTACCTTCAAACCCTGTCGCTTCTCCAGGACCTCAATAAAGGTAGATGCTTCAGAAAGAGAATCATGGGTTCCGGTATCGAGCCAGGCAAATCCTCTTGCCATGGTCTGAACCTTCAGTTGCTTATCCTTCAAGAACTCCTGATTAACGGTGGTAATTTCCAACTCACCACGAGCGGATGGCTTGATATGCTTAGCTACATCTACCACCTTGTTAGGATAGAAGTATAAGCCAACCACTGCATAGTTGCTCTTTGGATGCTGAGGCTTCTCTTCAATGCTCAGGCAATTGCCTTGCTCATCAAACTCTGCCACGCCATATCGCTCAGGATCGCTGACACGATAACCGAAGACGGTAGCCTTGTTGTTCTGTTCTGCATCTACTACTGCCTGATGAAGCATTTGGTTCAATCCAGCACCATAGAAGATATTATCACCTAATACGAGGCAAGCGGAATCATTACCAATGAACTTCTCTCCGATAATGAAGGCTTGGGCTAAGCCATCTGGTGATGGCTGCTCTGCATACTCAAACTTCACACCTAACTGGCTTCCATCGCCTAAGAGGCGCTTGAAGCCAGGCAAGTCGAATGGTGTTGAAATAATGAGTATATCACGGATACCTGCCAACATCAATACTGATATTGGGTAATATATCATTGGTTTATCAAAGATTGGAATCAGCTGCTTGCTGATACCCTTTGTGATAGGGTACAAGCGTGTACCGCTTCCACCTGCTAATACTATTCCCTTCATGAAATGATATTAATTATTTTCCAAACTCCTTAATTCGTTGTTCTTCCTTCAAAGAGCAGACAAGCAGTTGTCCATTCTTCTCGGCTACGATATAGCCATCCAAGCCTTGAACTACTACCTTGCTTTCATCGGCTGCATGAACCACGCAGTTCCTGCATTCAAGCGGATGTCCTTGCCTACGCTGCAGCGATATAACAATACTTTTCGATGTAATCGTCCTGGATTGGAAAAATCTTATTATTGAGTTTCTCCACCTTCTCTGGGATTACATCTACTGCTGTTACATGATGGTGCTGAGATAACAGGGTTGCTATGCTCAGACCGACATAGCCTGTACCGGCTACTGCTACTTTTATATTCTTAAAATCATTCATAATGATATTGTGTTTTTATTTTTTTTTTTGTTATCAATCATCCCAGCCTTCTTTAGCATTAAAGAAGGAGTTTTTCTACCTCTCCGTCTCTCCTACAATGAGAGCTCCACCTTTCTCACCAAGCCTCTCTTCCCTCAGGGACGAGAGGATGTAACCGCCCTCCGGTGCTCGGAACCGCTACGCTATAAGGTTGGCGGGGCATCAAAGCCCTCGCCATATTGTGCGGGATGGGACCGCCTGGGATATACATTGATTGGTAAAGTATGTACTTTTTTCGAATTGCTCCAATATAGCATACTCTTCTATTTGGTATTATACCTTTTTCTTAGAACAACATGTCCAGCTAAAAACTTTCTTTCCTATCTCTTTCCACTCAGACAACTGAGATTGAGTGAAATCTGCTTCCCTGATGTTTTTCCACTCATTGTCATCCAATAATGAGTCAAGTAGATTCTTGCCACAACCTGGCACCAAAGAAGTTTTACCATGAACTTTATCGCAATAGTCAGAATAAGATTTGTCTTTAGCAAAATCTATTATTTCATCCCAATCAATAGTAATTCTTGAAAAATTACTTTTCCAATAATCACGACTATCTTTCTCATATAGAATTTGATATTTAAGACCTTCTTTAAAATCAAAATAAGAAAGGTCAGAATCTCTGAGACATGCGATATCAGAATTATACTTTTTCACAAGTTTTATTGGTATCAGATTTTCAATTTCTGAGACATTAAGCAGTATATAATAATCTGCATTATAGCGATTATGCCCTAAGAATTTTATGCTTTTAGCCGTTTTTCCTATTTTATCATTAGGATAACACTTATCACTATCTGCTATGGCAAAGATAAAGTTGTCGGACAAAATACTATCATTCTTCAATGCATTTCCGAAATCAGAACCACCACCTTTCCAAGTTTTATACCTTGAAGCCATATTTAATATTCTTTCTTGAGAAAGATAATAATTGCAAACAATTTGGTAGAACTTACCATCTCTCTGGTTTTCTGTACAGAGAAAAGTAGGAACACCAAGCAAGAATGTATCTTCTTCAAAAGGATTAATTTGAAGTTCTTTTCCTACTCTTGAGCAATGCTTAGACTTCGATATAACAGCATATATATCTAACTTAGCTATCAAACCATCTACATCTATGCGTTCCTTTTGAAGTTTTTTAAATTCTGTCATGGAATTTTCATCCAAAGCAGCCTCCAAAGTTTTCCTATCCTCATCTGTTAATTGACACTTCAAATAAACCTTATGACTATTAGTTCGGGAAGCGGTCATTAACTGCACCATTATGTCTATAGCTCTTTCCCGCTCCTTGCCTCGTTGCTGATGAAGTATCACATCAACAATATCCCTTTCTACTTTAATAAACATCTTCTGATAAAAAACCAGTTGGCCAATGTTCGACAAAACCACGCTCATTATATTGAGCTTCTTCTATGTAATTCTCATAACCTTCTTCTGCCGCATTGAACAGAACAATATTAGCCTTGTCCTTATCCAAGTTATTCTGTTCTATCTCAATGCCAACAGAATTCAATATTGCTTCGCTATGAGTCTCTATAATAAATCTCATATTTTTTCCAGCCTCACTTGCAATAACCTTCGCTAACATCGCTCCAAACTTAGCTTGCATTCTCGGATGTAAATGCAACTCAGGCTGCTCTATAACTATGAACTTTGGAATATCCCCATCACCTCTATAAAATATAGAACGGCGAGGTTGATTTTTTATAGCATTCCATATCATCGTGAGAATTGGCAACAATTGAGTGTATCCAAAACCTGTATCCACAAGATTTCTCGGAGAATTATCCCCCTCTATAAGTTGTAATTCCACATGTCCCTCATGTTTGAGAACCACAATAGAAAAGCCAAATAACTTCGATGTCCACTCTGTAAACTTAATCATTTGATGGTCTGACAGATTTGCCAAATACATGGCTAAATTCTTGCCATCCGAATCGATTTCATCCACAGCATAATTCTGATATCTGTAATATCTCTCTGTTGTTACTCTCAAAGGGCGCACATAAGTAATACAATTACTCATATCAAATAAATAATAATTGATATTCTCAATCATATCATTCAGATGCATAAGGATATACATCTCGTTCAAAATATGTTCCTCTCCCTTTATTTTAAGACTTTTCAGATAATTTGAGCTCGTTTTTTGATCTATCATAAAGAAAGATTCTTCCAAATCCATCAAAGGGTAAGTCTCATCATTTTCTTTAGACATTATATTCTTTCTAAAGAAATCTATAGACTTTCGAATTGCCCCCATATATAGGCTATCTTGTCTATCCTCATATAGGCGAGGTATCAGATTGATTGCATTGTTATTTAAAGCAGGATGAAATCTCGCATCAATCTCATGCCCATTTATTATAACTTGCGCCTTTTCGTCTTCTGAAATTTGAATTTGTATTACTTGATCCAAATATTGTATCATTACGAAAGAAAAGTAATCTTCATTCTCTTTTCCTGTAGCTTTCTTGCCAGATATTTCCAGTTTTACAGACATTTCTACTGTTTGGTCAATATCTTCTTCTGTTATTCCCTTTACATTAGTACGTCTTCTAAATCTTTGGAAACGTAAATTTTGTGATGGAAAAGCAAAGCTTATATCAATGTTTCCTTCCCCATTATGCACTGTATTAAGGAAATCTTTGAAATCCACATCAGAAGAATACCATAAAAATGTACCATTGCGGTTCACACCCAAACTTTGTTTAAGCAATGGGAAGAACTTTAAAAATGAACTCTTGCCACTACTATTAGCACCTACCAAAAAGGTAATAGGCTTAAGATGTATAACACCTGTGTCTTTGAATTTTCTGTAATTTGTCAATTGTAATGTATCCATAACATCTAATTTATTAGTTTGACAACAAATTCCAATCTAAGCAATTCTTGCATATCTTATCAATATTGCCAGTAAACTCTTTTGTGTCCAAGAAATAGCTTGGATAAGCCTTTCTAAGCTCATCCACCTTACTAACAGAAACCAATACTGCTGCATTTTTGCCATCTTGTAATTTGCTTTCAATTTCTGTATATTTTTCTGAGGCCAACTTTTCTTCATTCCTTTTAAAGGAAGTCACATTAACAGTTGTATTCTCAAAATTAATAAAAATCAAATAGTATGAATATTCCTGAGTTTTATCTTCCGTTTCATGGACACTAACATTCAACGCTTTCAATATATCAGAATAGCGATACCTTTTGTTCCTCGCATAACATTCTACCATCAATGCCTTCATTGTCATATGGCACAAATTACGAGCAACTGGCAATTGTTCCTTATAGCAAAACAAAGCACTAACTACTTTGAAAAAATCAAGCCATTCATTTTTACCTTGACTTGACTTCAAGGATGTATTAGTATATAGCCCCGCAGTTTCCACTGCCGTTGCCCATAAATGTTGAAGTCGTGTGCGTATCTGCAACTCTATTCTCAATCCATCATAGTCTTTGTTTTCACAATGGTATATGTAAGCAAAATGTATACTGCGATAGCCGCTGTCTTTTGGTTCATTGACATAATCGTACATTCTCCTACACTCAAATTCTGCTATTGGTAAGCTACGTAAAAGTGCCTGTAAGCGGAGCAATTCTTCTACTGTATTTATGACTACCCTCAAACCGCCAATATCTTGCATTCCACCTAATCCCATTTCTGGATTCAAGTCCAATTTATATTGGATAGATGTCAATCGCTTCAATCTTCTGGAAATCAAAAATGGGCGAATATTATTGAAATCCAAGAAGGCCACAATTTTTTGCTGCAACATATCTAGAGGTACTAAATGCAAACTTCGCCAATCATTAATCTTCTCAATTGCCTGCTTGAATGTTTCTTGTTCGGTTGCCGTAAGCATTATTTTGCCAGTCTTATCTATTTCCTTACGAGAATATTTCATTTTTTCAGTTCATTTTGTGAAGAGGAAATTTATCTTTATCCATCAGACGCTTCTCTAAATTATAAAAATCTGAAGATGCATAATTTGCCTCTAATTTCCTTTCTCGACTTGCATATCCTGCATGACCTCCATCAATGTCATAACCACATTTCAATTTTTCATACTCATTGCAAGTAGGTGACGTGATATGAAATATCTCTGACAATTTTGGACAATATTTCTTATTAGTCAAAACTTCTATTGGGAACAAAGCGACATTATCAAGCGTCCAACTTGGAAATTCAAACTCATCAGTTTTCAAAGAAGATGTATAACAAATGCCATATACAAAGCTATCGTCCTTCCTCGTTTCTTTCTTGTCATTATGAGATATGATCCATTCACTCATCAATTGAGGGACTATGTACTCTGGCTTAAAAACAGCATCTAAATTTTTGACGATCACCATTGAAACAATCAAAAGTGGCATCAAATACAGGACTGCTTTTATGTCTTCGTCATATTTTGCTTTTGAAGGGATTCTCATATTCAACAATGCAATTTTCTTCTGAGTTTCAATACGAGAAAACATACATAAATCAAAATCTACCCTATGCAACTCTTCCCAACATGCATAAGTTGTTGCGCCAACATACAAGCAAGGATAACCAGGGAAACTATAACGCTGTGTCTTGACGATTCCCCGTTTATCAAATGGTATATGAAACATATCCTCATACGTAAATTTACCATTACCACTATGAGTTCTCGCCCTAAAGAAACTACTATGCTCACCCAATTCAGTTACAGGAAGCACCTCACTCAACCCTTTATGACCAGATGTACCATAGAAGAGATTGGACAATTTACTAAAAGCTTGTGAATGCAAACCCTTATATTGTGCCTTTACTATTTCTTTCAATGTCTCACAAATATGAGTAACCTCTTTCTTGACTTCCATTTCCACTTCTGGAGTATCATCAAGATAACTTTGATATGTTCGAAAACAATCGGATAATAAAACACGAAATTCTTTATCGTCTTTATTTTCGACTGGGAGCATAGCAATTAGCTTATCATATAACTCATCTTTTGTCATTGTATGATAATTTTTTATTTTCTAACTTAAATGAATCGACTCTGCTATTACCATTTTAGTAAATCACCGTTAGAACGTAACTACTGATTTTCAGTAGTTAGCACATCCAACATTTTTCAAAAAAACATATTATTAATTGGTATTGCCAAAGCTACCATTTAGGCAGCCTTGACATTCACCTTTTTGTTCGAGTTATAATTACATGGGATTAGGGACATGATAAGATTTTCGAAAACCTACCCTTCCTTCCTTACCGTTAAGGAAGGCTCCACCTCTCATCTCGGTCTTCTCTCCTCAAGCGAGAAGAAGGAAACCGCCCTACAGTGCTGTATATGCCCCACCTGTCCCTCCCCTGCGGGAGGGTCCTTACCCTATACCCAAGCCCTAAATCCCTACCATAGGGATTAGGGATGTAACCGCCCTCCGGTGCTCGGGACCGCTGCGCTCTAAGGTTGGCGGACCATCAAAGGTCTACGCCATATTGTGCGGGATGGGACCGCATTATGTAACATTCAAAATTTGATATTTATTCTAAAGTTGCAAATAGATTATCAATCATAACATCTTCATTATCTATACTATCATTCTCCTGATAATGATAATAATCTTCTGTCATGCTTTCAATATACGCATCATATTCACCAATTTTCTCATCTATAACTTCCTTAATATATGAACCATCCCAATTAGGAAGAGTTTTCTGAATTCTTTCGAAAATAGGTTCTACTACATTCGGATCATCTACACTACCCAATTCTGCAAGAAAAGCCTCTTCTATTTTTTTCTCAAATTCTTGACAATCTCCATATGATTCATACTCTTTAAAGAATCCTGACAAAGCTACTGCCATCTCTTCTACCTCGTAAACACTTGAAGTCTCAGACTTATAAAAGGAAAATAATTCTTCCGTTGTAAGTTGTAAATAATCCTTTTTACAATACTTTAGAACCCGAAGGCTATAATAAATATTTTTCGTATCCAAAAGAACGTTGTCTGTCAAAAAGGGTTCTACCACATTTTGATTCTCAGACAAAAGTTTCTTATAAGCATTTTGAAAATCACAGATAGAAGATATTAACGTTGCATTTACAGAGGCATAACTAGGATCATCCTTTGTCTTACTGTTCCTATAAACCGAACAACTATGATATTCTTTTGCACAGCGCTGAAAAGATTCAATAACAATTGGGTATAAGTCTCCTGATATTTTTATATCACCAAACACAACCTTCTCATCTTGGAATATCCTGTATAACTGCTCTATATAGTACGAGCTCTGTAATAATCTTTTCTGTATGCTCTCATGCTGCCCTATATAATCTGTAAGAAAGTCTTTAATACCAGGATTATTATACAATACATATCTTTCGTTTTTTCCCATCTTAACTAGGACAAAACAGTTTTGTAAAACCCTAACATTTTCCTCCCATTCTTTTTCGTCCAAGTAACCATTCTGCCCATGTTGGCATTCGTAAAAATATGAATAAGCAGTTTGCCAATCATTATAAAGAACAATAGGTGACATCGTGGCTAAGACTAGTAACATTTCACGAGCCATCAGTGGCAAATGCTCATAGGCATCTTTCCATACACTGGTTGGATTATCAAAAAAGCCTAGAATCTTCAGCATGTACTTTGTAGGTTCACAAGTCTCATATAAAGATTGGTTCACAAATGATTCTATAATTCGAGGATTATAATTCTTATGTTCAACTATCTTCATATAACCCTTATTGTGAATGATAGCAGACAAATACATTTGAGGCATACCTGAATCAACCAAGTGATTATATAATATCTGACCTCTTACCCATTTTGAGTAATGACCAACATCAACAACGCATTTAGCTATTTCCAAATCATTTTGTTCTATCTTTGCATAGTAGTTCTTTGCATCATTAAGAATATACTCTCTTGTTGACAAGATAAAATATTTATCTTTACTGTGTTGAACAGCATGAATAAATGAGATTAACTTAGAATCAAAGTTCTTCTCTGGAAAGAAACGAGTATTTCCTAAGAAATCATCAAAGAAAAAGATTTGCTTGACTCCCTCTTGAAAAACTTCATTAGCATCCTCAATACCATTTGGAATAAAATAAAACTGATCATAGTTTTCATCCTTTTTTGATAAAAGGACATATACCATCATTCTTGCTAAAGTTGTCTTGCCAATTCCAGGTTCACCAGATATAATAACATAGCGATGCTTCTTAAGTATATCCATTGCAACATTGAAACTAGGATTCATAACATATGTCCTTACCGTCTCCTTCACTTCACGAAGTTCAAAAGCAGAATTGTTCAAAATTCGCTTATTTAAGAAACTTCTCAGGACATCCGTACTTGTTAGCCAAAGCTTAAAATAGCTAAGTTCAATCTCTCGATTTTTTTCCAACAAAGCATTTAAGTCTTGTCTCCCCAAAATATCCTCATCACTTATGATATAAGACGAAAACAATTCTAAGATTTCATCCTTATTACCAGGTGTCAAATCCACAGAAGTTGCAACTATGTAGCGTTCTGGAGATAACTTTTTGACTTTTTCAAGCTCAGAAGCTAAAACTCGCTTTAAATCGGAATATTTCTTATATCTTTTAGCTTGAGCTATCACAAGACCACCACTTTTTGAATGAGTACGAAGATCAATACCACCATCACGCCCAGTCGCAAAATTTTGAAAGCATAAATTATCCCTAGACTTTAAAATATCTCTTGTGAAACATTCAAATTCATAAGGGCTAAGAATCGTGAAATCATAATTCTTCATAACTTATATATGTATAAATAGCCACAACATCCCATTAAGGAATATAAAAGTTTGCTCTATTTCAATAGACTTAACATATGAAAATTATCGTATTTAACCTTCATACATTTCTTTTATTTGTATATCACCAATACAGCGTCCCCACTATACTACAAGTAGTTATACCTATCAGTTTTTTGAAAATCGTCATTGAGAATAATTTAAGTACCTCCCCACGCCTTCGGCGCAGGGAGGTGAGCGGTACGTTACTTACTCTTCTTGCTTTTCTTTGCCTTCTTTGAAGTCTTGGCGGTTCCTATCTCGCCCTTTTCCTGCATGTGCTTGAGAAGACCTTCAAGGTCGCAACGTGCCGCTGCTTCCAATTCGACGTACTCATTCTGTTGGCCTCTGTTGTAAAGACCAGTGATTCTTAAATTAATCATAACTTGATTGAGTATTATAAAATGTAAGCGTCCAAAAATGTCACAACGCCCCTATTTGCGGGCTTTTTGCAAAGTCCG